>Ga0310823_100072_pt1 | contig 179215 bp, 159 predicted proteins | sample P4_ome_3_FD_201316 | JGI IMG/M metagenome (GOLD analysis project Ga0310823, IMG submission 201316) | Sorghum-adapted microbial communities from Joint BioEnergy Institute, Emeryville, California, United States - P4_Day56_Rep3 | ecosystem: Engineered > Bioreactor > SSF (Solid state fermentation)...
GTTGGTCACCGTCGAGGTCCTCGGAACGAACGGTTGCTAGGTCGCTACCGATCATCGGGGACCTCGACCCCTACCCGGCCTCAGCTACAGCCGCGAGTCCCGCTCCCCACCACATGTCCGAAGAGCCGGAAGACGGGCGGTGGGCGACGCCTCGGGCGGTGGCCCGGCAGCGGGGGCGGCCTTTGGCGTTGGCGAAGGCGCCGAGCTCACGGGTGCGGTCGTGGTGGATGGGGTGGACGCGGATGACCTTGGCAGTATGACTCCACGAGGACAACCACCACCGACCCCACACCCCCCTGCGGGAACAAGCCACCCATCACCCGATTGACCAACCTGCCGGGGCAGCAAGTTCTGCGGCGCGCTACTCGGCCGCGCCAGCGGAAGAGTGGACCCAGTCGCACAGACAAGGAACGCCGTGCCTCCGGCATCCTGCCGCCGCGTGTGGAGTCAGCGCGCCCGCAACTGCCACCAGCGCCTCTTCGCCGGGGACGGGCTGTCAGCGCGATCGGGCTGTGGCTCCACAACAGCGGCGTGGGCCTTGCCGGCCGCCGGAACCTCGGCTCGGGCGCGCCACCGAGCGGCACCCTCAGCGTCACCACCAGATTCGGCCCAGAGTGCAAGCGTCCGCATCGCGTCGGTGCTGCCAGCTTCCGCCGCCCGCGTGTACCAGTAGGTCGCCTGCTCGACGCGCTCGTCGACGCTCAAACCGAGGCGACTGAGACCGTCGTTGTGCACACGGCGCCCCATCGCGTTCATGGCCTCCGCGCTCCCGGCCTCCGCTGCGCTCAGGAGCCAACGATCGGACTGGTCGTAGTCTCCCCATCGGTCGGCCTCGCGGCTCAACAGCAGCATCGCCTCTACGTCGCCAGCCCTCGCCGCGCGGGAGAGCCACTTGTGCGCCTCATCGTCTTCGCCCACATCGAGGCACTTCTGGCCGAGCTTGACGTATGAGTCGGCTCGTCCTGCCTCTGCTGCGAGCAACAGCCATTGGATCTGCCCCGCAGTATCCGCATACCCGTCGGAGATCTCGGCGAGGCGCAAGCTCGCGGAGTGGTCGCCACCGAAGGCGAGACTCATCAAGTCGATCTCGTGCCGGAGTGCATCCCGCACGGGGAGAAGCGCTGACGTCCCCCTGAACGGCGCCGTGGCGTGTTCGGCGCACTCGGAGGAGATCAAGTCCAGGCAGACCAGCGCCTCGGCCGCCTCGCATGCTAGGGCCGCTGCGAGGAACTCGGCCTCCACCGCGTTGATCTGGCCTCCCAACTCCGCGAGGCCGGCCGCCGCCTGGTCCTGCCACCGCGGACCAGCCCAGTGGTTCCAGCCGACGGCCTGCTTCGCGAGCTGCCGTGCGGTAGCCAGTGCCGGGCCGCGTCCCGATTCCGCCGCCGCCTCCTGGACAACACGGACCGCCGAGCTGCCACTTGGAGAGCGAGGCGCGGAGAGAATCCCAACCCATTCATCACCATCGATTTTGGTGAGCGACCCAATGAAGCGGTTGACGATGTGATGGTTCGGCCCGAGGGCCCATCGTTCAGGGCTGTCCACACTGCGTCCTTGGCACATTCGACCGGCGAGCTTCGCCGGCGGGGACTACGGCGGTCAGGGTCAATCTACTGGGTGCACCTCGCCGTCGGGTTGGTGCGGAACGGCTGATCGGCGCGAGTCACCGAGAGCGTTGTGACGCCGTCGAGTGGCCACGTCCTTGCGAACCGACGCGGCCGCGAGGCGTCTCGCGGAAGCAGAAGCCGAACGGTCTTGGCGGGCCTCGCCGTGCGTCCGCTGGCGTCCGTCCACGTACTTGACAGGCCGTCCACGTCCTGAGACAAGTCACTGACCACACGCTGACCAATGGCCGGCAAATCGGACACAGTCCCCACGGTCACCGCGGCGCCGATACCGCCCCTGACCTGAGACAACACTCTGTGCGCCTGGGCAGATTCGAACTGCCGACACCCGCTTTAGGAGAGCGGTGCTCTATCCCCTGAGCTACAGGCGCTCGGGCGGAGCACCGGGGCGCCCCGTCCGGCCCGTGCGCGTCCCGAGGGGCGCGCCCGAGCACATGCAGCCTAGCGGCCGGCGGCCCTCGCGCCGACGGGGACCTGCGTCGCGCCCGGCCTCGCCGGCGCACCGAACCGGCTAGCGGCCCTCGCCCTCGACCGACTCGGCGGGCGTCTCCTCGACCGGCTCGGCCGGCGTCGGACCCCACGGCGGAGGGGGCGGCGGGAGCTCGACCTTCCGGAATCCGCCGAGCAGGTCGTCGACGGACGGCATGCGGTGGTCCAGCACCGCCGACATGGCGTCCTGCACGGACGGCAGCGACGACGACGGCAGCTCCACAGTGCGGATCGCGTTCAGCCGGTCCAGCACGGACGACACCACGTCCGCCGCGGCCTCCCGCACCTCCTCCGGCACCGGCACCACCTCGGGCACCGGGACGTCGTCGGGCACGGGCAGCGACGTCGGCGACGCACCGGCGCGCTGCATCGCCTGCTGGAGCACGTCGTCCAGCGTCGGCTGCGGCGGCGGAGGAGGCGGCGGAGGCGACGACGCCGCCATCGGCCCAGCCGGCGGCACCTGGCCCCGCGCCTGCCGCGGACCCGCCGGCCCGTGCGCGGCCGTCGCCCACGGCTGCGGCGGCGGCCCAACCTGCACCTGCCCCGGGGGCCACTGCCCCGGCGGCGGCACGGGCCCGGGCACGGGACCAGGCCCGGACCCCCGACCCGGCGTCGGCCGCCACGCCTGCGGAGCCTGCACGGCCGACCGCGCGTCCGGGTACCGCGCCGCGAACCGCTGCTGCGCGTACGTGGCGGCGGCCCGGCGGTCCCCGCCCATCACCTTGCGGAGCCGCGAGCGGACCGCGAGCACGACGGCGCCCACGAGCAGGAAGAAGAGGATGACGGCGCCGCCGTCGGACCCCTCGCGCGGCGGGCCGCTCACCTCGATGTCGAAGACGAGCGCGGAGTACTGCTCCTCGCCCGCCTCGTACGCAACCCCGCCGTCGTCGAGCACGACAGTGTCCACGGTGCCGCCGTCCGGAGCCGCGTCCACCTGGATCTCGCCCCGACTGGGGCTGCGCCACGCCACCATGTCGGCCATGGCGGGGCCGGCCGCCCCGTGCGTCGCGGCGTCGACGGCGGACGACGGCACGAACGGCATGAGGGCCGCGGCCAGCACCCCGAGCGCCCTGGCCAGTCGCCTCACCTGCACCACCTCGCGGCTCCCCTCGCGCACCGGCCCCCGCAGGCTGCCTCCGGGGCCGACGCCGTCACGCCCGCAACCTAGCGGGGACCCGACGCCCACGGGGGCACATCGCGCGCCACGGCGCCGACGGCGCCGCCGACGCCGGGCCTCACCGGCCGCCCGACGCCGCCCGACCGCCGCCGTCGCCCGCCCGGGCACCGCCCGACGCCGCACCTCACCCGCTCCTAGCCGATCGGCTAGGACCAAGACCCCACGGTCGCCCCGACACCCGGCCATAGCGTCGCCACCAGGAGAGCTCCCCACCCGATCAGAGCCCCAACCGAAGGACCGGCCATGACCGACACCCTCGTCCTCGGAGGCACCGGCCTCCTCGGCTACCACACGAGCCTGGAGCTGCTGCGTCGCGGCTACGGCGTCACCACGCTCTCGCTGCCGACCACGGACACCGCGCACCTCCCCGAGGCCGCCACCCACCACTTCGGCGACGTCACGCAGATGTCCGACGAGGAGATCACCGCCCTCCTCGCCGGCAAGCACGCCGTCTTCTACGCCATCGGCGCCGACGAGCGCACCGTCCCGCCGGCCCCGGCCGCGCGCTTCTTCTACGAGGCCAACGTGGTGCCCACCCAGCGCGTCGCCCGCCTGGCCCGCGCCGCCGGCGTGAAGAAGTTCGTGCTCTACGGCTCCTACACCGCCGAGTGGGCCGAGCAGTGGCCCGACCTCGGCTACCGCACCCGCAACGGCTACCCGCGCACCCGCCTGGTCCAGGAGGAGGTCGCCTACCTCGAGGGCGACGGCGCCATGGACGTCATGAGCCTGCGCCTGCCGTACATCTTCGGCCTCGTCGCCGGGCAGCGGCCGCTGTGGGAGATGTTCCTGGACATGTGCCGCGCAGACGGCCCCGTCGTGACCCTGCCGGGCTCGACGTCGTCGGTCACGGTGCGCCAGGTCGCGCAGGCCGCGGTCGGCGCGATGGAGCACGGCGAGCACGGCGGCCGCTACCCGATCAACGCGTACGACCTCACCTACGCCGAGCTCTTCCGGATGTGCTGCGAGGCGATCGGCCGCGACCCGGGCGACGTCGTGGTCCTGCCGCTCGAGGCCGTCCTGCCCGGCTACCAGGCCGCGCAGGAGCAGACCGCCGCGGCCGGCGTCGAGCACGGCATCCACCTGCCCGACACCGCCGCCTTCCAGGCGCGCGACGCCGTCACCGACCCGGCCGTGTGCGCCGTCCTCGGCATCGAGCCCGACGACGTCCCCGCGGCCATCCGCGAGACGCTGCAGTGGTGCATCGACAACCCGCGCGAGGCGGCGCAGGCCTGACGCTGCGCCCCTTCCCCGCCGTGGCCGGCCCGAGCACCCCGGGCCGGCCACGGCCGCGTCTCCGCCCGACGCCGTCGCCCGACCGACGTCGCCCCCGGACCCCGTCGCCCGCCCGACGCCGCCCCTCGCCCGACGACCTCCCGCGCCAGGATGGTGCCCATGCCCCGAGGTGACGCCTCCGCGGACCGGATCCGCGCCTGCGCGCTCGAGCTCTTCGCCAGGCACGGGGTCACCGGCACGTCGCTGCAGATGATCGCCGACGCCCTCGGGGTCACGAAGGCCGCCGTCTACTGGCACTTCCGCACCAAGGACGAGATCGTCCGCGCGGTGCTCGCGCCCGCGCTCGACACCTTCGGCGCGCTGCTCGCCGACGCCGAGGCCCTCCCGCCGGGCGAGCGCGCCGCCTTCCTCGTCGACGGGCTCGCCCGGCAGGCCGTCACGCACCGGCGCCTCTACGCCGTCGTGCTCGCCGACGTCACCGCGGGCGAGCTGGCCCGCTCCTCCCCCGAGGACGCGGCCACCTTCGCCGCCCTCAAGGACACCCTCGCGGGCCCCGAGCCCGACGACGTCACGCGCGCGCGGGTGGCGATCTTCCTCTCCGGGCTCATGGGCCCGGCCGTGGACCCGGACGTCGCGGCGCTCGACGACGCCACCCTCGAGCGCGCCGTCGCGAGCGCCGGGCGCCGGATCCTCGGGCTGCCGGAGGCCTAGGCGGTCTCCCGCTCCGCCTCGGCCGGCGCGGGGGCGGGCAGCTGGGTGTGGCCGTGCTCGTGGAGGAAGCGGATCATCTCGGCGTCGAACACCCAGGGCTGCTCGATCTGGCAGGCGTGCCCGGCGCCGTGCAGCACCACCATCTCCACGTCCGGCAGCCGGTCGCGCAGCGCGAACGCCGACTGGTGCGCGGTGTCCTCGCTGCCGCTGAGGATGAGCACCGGGGCGTCGAGGTCCTTCTGCAGCCACTCCGGGTCGGGCACGCCGAGGGCCTCGAACATCGTGATGATCGTCTCGAGGTCGGCGTACTCGTTGCGCTCGGTGAACAGCGTCGCGAGCCACGTGGCGATCGGGTTCTGCCGGAACGCCGGGGACAGGTCCTGCAGCGTGTAGTCGTAGCGGTACCCGATGCCCTGCTCCTGGTAGGCGGTGATCCGCCGCGGGGCGAACTCCTTCACCGGGCTCCACCCCGTCCCGGACAGGACCACCGAGTGCGTCGACGCGGGGCGCCGGTGGTACATGTGCTGGACGACGTTGCTGCCGACCGAGCAGCCAACGAGCACCGCGGGCTCGGTCGACGTGGTGATCCGGTCGACGACGTCCCAGCAGGCGTCGGCGATCTCCTCCATCGTCAGACCCGGCCGCGCCGACGGCGAGCGCCCGTACCCGGGCAGGTCGATCGCGATGCAGCGGTACCAGGTCGAGAAGTGCGCCATCTGGTAGAGCCAGCACGCGCTGTCCATCGGGTTGGGGTGCACGAAGACCATGGGCGGTGCGTCGGCCGGGCCGGCGACCTCCGCGTACAGCGGACCGTCGATGTGCGTCATGAGGACCTCCTGGTGGTGTCGGACGGCAGGTGATCAGACGGGGACGGCGACGCCGACGCCCACGCGCTCGAGGTGGCCGACCCGGTCGAGGAAGGCGAGCACCTCGGCGTCGAACTCCCAGGGCTGCTCGAAGTAGCAGGCGTGGCCGGCCCCGGGCAGCGGCACGATCTCCGCCCGCGGCAGCCGCTCGTGCAGCGCGAACGCCGCGGCGTGGGAGGAGTCCTCGGTCCCGGACACGATGAGCACGGGCGCGTGCAGGTCCGCGAACAGCCAGTCCGGGTCGGGGTCGGTGCGGGCGCGGAACATCGCGACGATCGACGCGGCGTCGGCGGTGTCGTTGCGCTCCACCAGCAGGTCCGCGAACCACTCGGCCACGGGCGTGCGACGGAACTCCGGGGAGAAGTCCTCGAGCGCGTGCTGGCGGCGGAACGTGAGCCCGTGCTGCTCGTACTGGGCCACCCGCCTGGGCACGAACTCGCGCACCGGGCGCCAGCCCGTCCCGGACAGGACGAGCGCGCCCGTGCGCTCCGGGCGCAGGTGGTACATGTGCTCGGCGATGTGGCTGCCGATCGAGCAGCCGACGACGACGACCGGCAGCTCGGCGTCGCCGCCCGCCTCGTCGACGGCGTCCCACACCGCGGCCGCGATCTCCTCCATGGTGACGCCCTCGAGCGCGGCGGGCGACGTGCCGTAGCCGGGCAGGTCGACCGCGACGCAGCGGAACCACGTCGAGAAGTGCGTCATCTGGTACAGCCAGCTCGTCGCGTCGAACGGGTTCGGGTGGACGAACACCATGAGCGGCGCGCCCTCCGGGCCGCGCACCTCGTAGGCGAGCGGGCCGGTCAGGTGCGGGTAGGGGCCGGGCTGGGCGGCCGCGCCGGGAGCGGGGCGCTCGGCGGCGGGGTCGGGAACGGCGGGCTCGGGCATCGCAGGTGCCTCCTCCAGGTCGGGGACGAGGTGGGGCGCGGGCGGGCCGGCCGCGGGCGGCGCCGCCTGCCCCCGGTGCGGGGACGAGACGACGTGGAACCCGACGGCGGCGAGGAGCATGAGCACCGCGCACCACAGGAAGGTCAGCGGGATGCCGATGGCGCCGGCGGACAGGCCCATGAGGATCGGCCCGGTGAGGTACCCGACGTCGGACAGCATCCGGTAGAGCGCGAGGGGGCCGGTCACGTCCCCGACCGCGCGCTCGGCGACGTACACCGCGGTGGCCGGGCCGGTCAGGCCCGTGCCGAGGCCCCACAGCGCGGCCGCGGACACGAACACCCACGGGGCGCTGCCGAGACCGAACATCGCGAGCGAGGCGACCAGGGCGCCCGTGCCCGGGATGAGCAGCGCGCGCCGCGGCACCCGGTCGGCGACCACGCCGACGACGAGCGTGAGCGCGAGGTTGAGCATCCCGTTGATGCCGATGGCCAGGCCGATCTGCCCGGTCGACATCTGGTACCGGTCCGCGCCGAGCAGCGGGACCATGCCGTGCAGCCCGCCGGTCCGCGTGAAGTGCATCATCAGCGTCACCAGCGAGACCATGAGGAACGGCAGGTCCCGCAGGATCGCCAGGTAGGACAGCGGCGACACGTGGCCGTGCGCCGGCCGCCCGCCGCCTGGGCCCGCCCCCTCGGGTGAGCCCACGAGCACCCCGACCAGCCCGACGCCGCCCGCGAGCGCGCCGTAGACGAGGAACGGCGCCTGCAGCCCGAGGAGCTCGGCGAGGGGGCCGCCGAGCACCGGACCGAGGCCGACGCCGGCGAGGAAGGCCGCGTGGTACAGCGAGATCGCGCGGCCCCGGCTGTACGGCCCGGGGATCGCGGCCGCCATGGCCTGCCCGACGACGAGCGTCACCGCGGCGCCCGCGCCCGCCACGAACCGGTAGGCGAGCAGCTCGGCCAGCGACCCCGCGAACGCGGTCATCACCGACCCGACCGTGAGCACGAGCGCCCCCAGGCCCATCGCCCGTCCGTGCCCGAGCCGCGTGGCCAGCGACGCGGCCGGCAGGTCCGCGAGGACGCGGGCCAGGCCGTACACGCCGATGACCACGCCGACGCCCGTGGCGTCCAGGTCCATGCGCTGCACGTAGAGGGGCAGGATCGGCACCACCAGCCCGAACCCGAGCTGGAAGACGAAGATCTGCCCGAACAGCAGGTACAGGCGCCCGCGCGCGCTCATCCGACCACGCCCGTCACGAGGTCGGCCCCGGCGACGAGGTCGCCGTAGAGCTCGGGCCGGCGGCGGTCGATCTGCCGCGGGGCGTCGCGGCCCTCGAGCTCGGCCGTGTCCACCTCCGCGAGCACGATCTCGTCGCCCGACCCGACGGCGCGCGCGAGCGCCCTTCCCCAGGGGCTGAGCACCTGGCTGTCGGCGACGTACTCGACGCCGCGCTCGACGCCGCCCTTGCCCGCGGCGACGACGAAGTACCCGTTCGTCAGCGCGGCCGCGGCCATGCGCAGGTGCTGGATGCGCCGCAGCTCGGCGACCGACCCCTCGGGGGCCGACGCGTCGTGCGGCACCTGCACCGACGTGTTGTACGGGGCGGCGACGATCTCCGCGCCGCGCAGCGCGAGCACGCGCCACGCCTCGGGGAAGCTGCGGTCGGCGCAAATGAGCACCCCCACCCGCCCCACCGCTGTCTCGAACACCTGGAAGCCCGAGCGGCCGTCGGCGAAGTAGAGGACCTCGCCGGCGACCGGCTCGCCCGCCGGTCCGCGCCGACCCGGGATGTGCGCCTTCTGGTAGACGCCCGCGGGCGTGCCGTCGGCGTCGAGCACGAGCGCGCTGTTGAACACGGTGCCGGCGACGAGCTCGGCGAACGGCAGCACGCACACCACGCCCGCCGCACGCACCGCGGAGGCGACCGCCGCGACGTGCGGCGAGGTGGCGACGTCGTCGGCCCAGGCGCGGGCGTCCTCGTCGCGGGCGACCGCGAAGTACGGGGTGAGCGCGAGCTCGGGCAGGACCACGAGGTCCGCCCCCGCCGCCCCGGCGTCGTCGACGAGCGCGACGACGCGGCGCACGTTCTCCGCCTTGTCCTCCGACGCCGGGCCCATCTGCGCGGCGGCGAGCCGCAGCCGCCGGGTCATCGGGCAGCCCCCACGGGCGTGCGGGCGGCCAGGGCCCGCTCGACCTGGGGCGCGGCGTCGACCAGCGCCTTGGTGTAGTCGTGCTGCGGGGCGGCGAGCACGTCGCCCGACGGCCCGCGCTCCACGACCGTGCCGCGGTGCAGCACGATGACCTCCTCGCACACCGCGCTGACCGTGTGCAGGTCGTGCGTGATGTAGACGAGGGTCAGGCCGAGCTCGGCGCGCAGGTCGGCGAGGAGGTTGAGCACGTCGGCCTGCACGGACCTGTCGAGCGCGCTGACCGCCTCGTCGGCCACCACCACGTCGGGCCGGGCGATGAGGGCGCGGGCGATGTTGACCCGCTGCCGCTCCCCGCCGGACAGGCCGTGCGGGCGCCGGTCCAGGTAGGACTCCGGCAGGCGGACCAGGCGCATCATGCGCCGGCACTCCTCCTCGGCCTCCGAGCGACGGTGCTGCGCGCGGTGCGCGAACCTCAGCGCCGCGCGCACGGTCATCCGCGGGTTCAGCGACCGGTACGGGTCCTGGAAGATCATCTGGACCTGGCCCTGGAGGCGACGGCGCTCGGCCCCGCGCAGCGCGTGCAGGTCCACGCCGTCGACGTGCACCGTGCCGCTGTCCGGGGCCTCGAGCCCCACGAGGATCCGCCCGAGCGTGGACTTGCCGCTGCCGCTCTCCCCGACGACGGCGAGCGAGCCGCCCAGGCCCACCTCGAGGTCGACGCCGGCCAGGGCGCGGGTCTCCACCCGGCGCCCCGAGCGGTCGCGCCCGCGGTAGGTCTTCGTCACGCCCGACGCCGCGAGCATCGGCAGGGGCGCGGCGGTCTTCCCGGTCGCGGCCTCCGGGGCGGGCCCCTCGGGAGCGGCGGCCAGGCGAGCGGTGTCGGGGGCGTCCGGGGCGGCGTCGGGCACCGCGCGGCGGCGGGGGCTCATCGCCGGTCCCCCGCGTCCCGCAGGCCGTCGCTCATGACGTTGAGCGCGACGGCGGTGAGGAAGATCGCGACGCCCGGGATGATCGCGTTGACGGGCGAGGTGTAGATCATGTCGCGCATCGAGCCGAGCATGAATCCCCATTCCGGAGTGGGTGGGCGCACGCCGAGCCCCACGAAGCTGAGCCCGGCCATGAGCAGGAGCGAGACGCCCATGAGGGACGTCGCGTAGGTGAGGACGGGCGGCAGCGCGTTGGGCAGGACCTGGCGGAACAGGATCCGCGCCGGCGGGGCACCCGTCAGGCGCGCGGCCTGGATGTACTCCATGCCCGCGACCTGGCGCGTCGCCGCCTCCGCGACGCGGGCCAGCGGCGGGGTGAACACGAGGACGAGCGCTCCGAACGCGTTGTGCAGGCCCGGCCCGAGCGTCGCCGCGACACCGATCGCGAGCATGATCGCGGGGAACGCGAAGAACACGTCCAGCACGCGCATGAGCACGTTGCCGGCTCGGCTCGGCCTCGCGCCCGCGACCAGGCCGCAGACCAGGGCCAGCGCCGTGGCCACCGCGACCGGGAGGACCGCGGCGAGCAACGACAGCCGCGCGCCGTACAGCAGCCGGGTCGCGATGTCGCGGCCCTGCTCGTCGGTGCCGAGCAGGTGACCGTCCGACCCGGGCGGCAGGAGCCGGTCCGCGATCTGGCCGGCCACCGGGTCGTGCGGCGTCAGCAGCGGCGCGAGCGCCGCGGCCAGCGTGACGAGCACGAGGTAGCCGATGGCGACCTTCGTCGCCAGGTCGAGCGAGCCGCCCGCCCCGCGCGGGAAGGGCACGTGGGACGCGGGGCGAGCGGCGTCGTCGGGCCCGGGAGGGGAGGAGACCCCCGGGGCCTGCGGCGTGGGGGACGCCGTGCCGACGGGCTCGGCGGTCGGGGTCGTGGTCATGCGGACACCACCTGACTGCGTCGCCTCGGGTCGAGCACCGTCTGGCCGACGTCGACCGCGAGGTTGATCACCACGTACACGAGGCCCACGAGCAGCAGGGCCGCCTGGATGACGGGGATGTCGCGCTGCGTGACCGCCTGGTAGACCAGCTGGCCCACACCCGGCCAGCTGAAGACGATCTCCACGAGCGCCGAGCCGCCGAGCAGGTTGCCCAGCTCGAGGCCGAACACCGTCAGGACGCTCGGCAGCGCGTTGCGCCACACCTGCAGCAGCAGTCGCGGGCCGGACATCCCGTTGGCCCGCAGGAACTCCACGTGCTCGCCGTCGAGGATCTCGACGACGTGCGTGCGGACCATCCGGGCCGTCATCCCGATCACCGGTGCCGAGACGGCGAGCGTCGGCAGCACCAGGTGGCGGGCGAGGTCCGCGCCGCCGCCCGTGCCGATCCCCGACACGGGCAGCGCGCGGAGCATCACCCCGAACACCGCGACGAGCATCATCGCGAGCCAGAAGCTCGGGATGCTCAGCCCCACGAGGCTGAGGCCCGTCACGGCCCGGTCCAGCAGCCGGCCCCGGTGGAGCGCGGCGACCGTGCCGATCACCGACCCCGCGAGGAGGCCGACGACGGCGGCCGCCGACGCCAGGATCATCGTGTTGCGCAGCGATCCCACGACGAGCTCGGCGACCGGCCGCCCGAAGGCGATCGAACGGCCGAGGTCACCTCCGAGCGCCCGTCGCAACCAGGTGCCGAACTGCTCGAGGACCGACCCGTCGAGGCCCATCGCGGCGGCGAACGCGTCCCGCTGCTCCAGCGTGGCCTGCGGCCCGAGGAGGGCGTCCAGCGGGTCCCCCGGCATGATGTGCACCAGGGAGAAGCTGACCGCCGCGACGCCCAGGAGGATGGGCAGGAGCGCCGCGAGCCGGGATCCGATGTACCGGGTCATCAGTCGTCCACGGAGACCAGGGTCAGGTCGACGTACGACGACTGCGCCATGACCAGGCCGCTCACGCCGGGTGCGGTCACCCGCGAGTTGAGGTCGTGGACCACGAAGAGCCACGGCGCCTCGGACTGCACCTCGAAGACGACCTGCTTCATGATCTCGTCGCGCTCGGCCTCGTCGAACGTGGCCTGGGCCAGGGCGAGCAGCTCGTCCACCCGCGGGTTGGCGTAGGCGCCCGGGTTGAGGCCGTTCGGCGGCGTGCTGGACGAGTGGTAGAAGCGCTGGAGCCAGTCCGGCGTGCTGACCGTCCACGCGTACTGCAGCGCACCCACCCCGTCGGGGAACCCGGCGCGGTACGTGGTCCGCATCGTGTTCCACTCGATGAGCTCGAGCTCGACGTCGACGCCGATCTGCGCCAGCTGCTGCTGGACGAACTCGTTCATCGGCAGCGGGAGCATGTTGCCGCTGCCGCTGGTCGGCGCCATGACGTGCAGCGAGAAGCCGTCCGGGTAGCCGGCCTCGGCGAGGAGGTCGCGGGCGCGGCCGGGGTCGTACTCGTACCGCGGCGCGTCCTCCGGGAACCACGGGTGACCGGGGTAGACCGGGCCGGTCGCCGGCTCCGCGGTGCCGTGCAGGATGTTGTCGATCATCGCCTCGCGGTCGACGGCGAGGTTGAGCGCCTGTCGGACACGGACGTCGTCGAGCGGAGGCTTCGAGACGTCGAGCACCCACGGCCACACGAACGGGATCGAGTTGGTGTGGATCGTGAACCCCTCGGCCTCGAGCTGCGCGAGCCCGTCCGGCGGCGGGACCTCGGCCCAGTCGACCGACCCGGACAGCAGTGCCGCGAGGCGCGCGGCCGGCTCGGGCACCGGGACGAGCTCGAGCTCGGCGACCTTCGGAGCCCCGCGCCAGTAGTCGGGGTTCGCCTCCAGCAGCAGCGACTGCCGGTCGACCATCGACGTGAAGCGGAACGGGCCCGTGCCGACCGGGGCCGTGGCGTAGTCGTCGTTGCCGAGCTCCATGACCGCCGTCGGGCTCGGGAAGAGCACGCTGGTCAGCGAGTACGGCAGGAAGGAGTTGGGCTCCTTCGTCGTGATGGTGATGGTGTCGTCGTCGACCTTCGCGTAGTCGGCGATGTAGGCGACGTACGAGGCGCTCGCCCCGGCCGCGGCCTCGCTGTAGTACTCGAAGTCGGGGTTCATGATGCGGTCGAGCTGGAAGATCGCGGCGTCCGCGTCCCACGGCGTGCCGTCGTGGAAGGTGACGCCGTCACGCAGCTCGAACGTCCACACGGTCGGGTCGTCGGGGTCCACCTCCCAGGACTCCGCCAGGCCCGGCGCGAGGGTCGCCAGCCGGTCGGCGCTGGACAGGTCCCACGTGACGAGGGGGTCGTACAGCTGGTAGCCGACGAACCGGAAGCCCTCGCCGCCCTCGGTCGGCGGGGTGTCCAGGCCCGGGATGTTGGCGGCGGTCATGGCGATCGTCAGGCGACCGCCCCCGCCGCCGGCGGTGACCTCCGCCTGGGCGGGCTCCGTGGGGTCGCTGACCCCGCAGGCGGCGAGCAGGGCGACGGCGGTCGCGGCGAGCACCGCTCCGGCCGGTCGGGTTCGTCGTGTCATGTCGGCTCCTCGGCTGGGGTCGGGTGACGGCAGTCGTTGCTGGGCCGAGCGACGGTGGTCGGCTCCTCCCGGGCCGGCGCCCGGGGAGGCTCGGAGGGCTCAGCCGGTGGCGGCGAGCGGCTCACCTCGGGCGTGGCAGACCACCTGGGCGCTGCCGAGCCCGACGACGGGCGGCGGGGCGACCGAGCACACCGGGATCACCTCTGCGCACCGGGGGGCGAAGGGGCAGCCCGGGGTCTCCTCGCCGGCGCGCGGCGGCTCGCCGCCGATCGCGCGCCAGCGCTGCCCGGGCAGCGGCGGGGTGTTCGCGTCGATGAGGCCGCACGTGTACGGGTGCCGCGGGGAGCGGACCACCTCGTGCACCGGCCCCCGCTCGACCACGCGGCCCGCGTAGAGGACGACGACGTCGTCGGCCACCGAGGCGGCCACGCCGATGTCGTGGGTGACGAAGAGCATCGCGGTGCCGGAGTCGCGCTGCACCGAGCGCAGCACCTCCAGGGCGGTGGCCTGGTTGATGACGTCCAGCGCCGTCGTCGGCTCGTCCGCGAGCAGCAGGCGCGGGCGGCAGGCGAGCGCCATCGCGAGCACGCAGCGCTGGCGCATGCCGCCGCTGAGCTCGTGCGGGAGCGCGGCGGCGTTGCGCTCCGGGTCGGGCAGGCCGACCTGGGCGAGCAGGTCGACGGCGCGTCGGCGGGCCTCGGCGCGGCTCGCCCCGGTGTGCCGGCGGGCGAGGTAGGCGATCTGGCTGCCCACGGGGAAGAGCGGGTCGAGCGCGGCGAGCGCGTTCTGCGCGACGAGCGCCATGCCGGGGCCGCGCACCGCCGCGTAGGCGCGGTCGTCGCGCTCGCTGACCGGGTCGCCGTCGAGCACCACCCGGCCGGTGACCCGGGCGCCGCGCCCGACCGTGCGCAGCAGGCTCTTGAGCAGGGTGCTCTTGCCGGAGCCGGACTCGCCGATGACCGCGGTGCAGCGGCCGGCGCCGACGTCGAGGTCGACGTCGCGCAGCAGGGTGAGGCGGCCGCTGCCCCGCACCGGCACCGTGACCCCGAGGCCGCGGACGCTGAGCACCGGGGCGCCCCCGTCCGAGGCGGGCGCGGGCGGCTCGAGGACTGTCGCGTGGGTGCTCATCGGCGCTCCAACCAGGTCTCGTGCTCGAACACGTCCCCGCGGACGCGGGTCAGACTCAGCTCCACGGGCGCGCCGGTGACCGTGTAGACGACGCGCTGCAGGAGCAGGACCGGTGAACCGACGGGCACCTCGAGCTCGGGGGCGAGGTGGTCGTCGGCGAGCACGGCCTCGGTGAGCACGCGGGCGCCGGCGAGCGCGACGCCCGCGGCCTGCTCGATCGCGCCGTACCAGTCGAGGTGGGACAGGTCACCCTCGAGCAGGGCGGGGGCGAGCGCGGTGGGCAGGTAGCGGGTGGTGAGCGAGCAGGGGCGGCCGTCGTAGAGGCCGCGGCGCTCGACGACGAGGACCTCGTCGCCGGTCGCGAGGTCGAGCGCGCGTGCGACAGGACGGGGGGCTGGGCGCAGCTCGACGAGCTCGGGGACCTGGCGGACGAGGTGGCTCTCGCTGCCCAGGCTCGAGGCCAGCCCCTCGAGGCGGGCCTGGCGCTGGCGCACGCGGGCGGTGGTCACGAACGTGCCGGCGCCGGGCACGCGCTCGACGATGCCCTCGCGGTGGAGCGCGGCGAGGGCCAGCCGGATCACGTTGCGGCTGGTCGAGTACTCGCGGGCGAGGTCGGCCTCCGACGGGAGCGGACGGGGACCGGGCGCGGCGCGGTCGGCCTGGTGCAGCAGCTCGTAGCGGAGGAGGTCGCGGACGACCCGGACGCTGTCGCGGCGCCGGAGGGCCCGGGCGACCGCGAGGCGCCGGATGCCGCGGTCGGGCGGGTCCTGACGCGGCGGGAACGGGACGACTGCTGACATGCCGGAGATACAAGACGCGGCGTGTGTCGGCGGGATGAACGCGCCGACGCCGTCGTGTTACGCCACCTCGTTCCGCGGCCCGAGCGTCTCTGACCTGCGCGAACGCACGCCGCGCGGGGTGTTGCGCCAGGAAGCTGCCCCTCCGTTCCCCGCCACGCTCCGGCCTTCCGTCGCGGATCGGGGGTCGAACCGTCGCGTCGCCGGAAGGTCGGAAGGGCGGAGACGGCGGAGGGGCGAGGGGGCACCGGCGTCGGCCGGCGTCGTCGGCGACACGCCGCCCCCGGTGCCGCCGACGACGGCGCGGGGCCGCGCATGCTGACGAGGACCCGCGGCGCCCGGCCGCGGCGAGGAGGAGGTCCGATGGCGCGGCCGCACCCCGCGCGCCCGCGCACGTCCCGCACGCCCACCCCGCGCGCGTTCACCCGGGGCACGTCCATCCGGCGCACGTCCGTCCCGCGCTCCCGGTCGCGGCGCCAGGACCCGCGCACGGTCCTGCTCCTCCTGCTGGTCGCGCTCGCGCTCGCGTTCGTCGTGCCCGGCGCCCTGGGCACCAGCGCGCCCGACGCCGCTCCCACCGCGACCGTCCCGTCCGGTCCTGCGCCCGCGGCGACCGCGGAGGCGCCGTCGACCGCGCCGGACCCCTCGCCGTCGGCTGCGCCGCACCCCTCCCCCGCGGCGACCCCCGCCGCGGGCACGGCGCTCGCCGCCGTCGACCTCCTCGGGGTCAAGGGCCGCGCCCCGAGGACCGGCTACGAGCGGGACCTGTTCGGCGAGGGCTGGGTCGACGTCGACCGCAACGGCTGCGACACCCGCAACGACGTCCTCGCCCGCGACCTCACCGACGTCACGTACAAGCCCGGCACGCGCGACTGCGTCGTCCTGTCCGGCACGCTCGCCGACCCGTACTCCGGCACCACGATCGAGTTCCTCCGCGGGCAGGACACGAGCCCGCTCGTGCAGATCGACCACGTCGTCGCCCTCGCCGACGCCTGGCAGAAGGGCGCGCAGGCCTGGGACGAGGCCACCCGGGTCGTGTTCGCCAACGACCCGCTCAACCTCCTCGCGGTCGACGGCGCGCTCAACCGGCAGAAGGGCTCCGGCGACGCCGCCACCTGGCTCCCGCCGAACCGCGGCTTCCGCTGCGCGTACGTCGCGCGGCAGGTCGCGGTGAAGCTCGCCTACGGCCTGTGGGTCACCCCGGCCGAGCGGGACGCCATGGTCCGCGTCCTGTCCGCCTGCCCGGACGAGCCCCTGCCCGCCGCCGACGACGCCGTCGCGCCCGCGCGGTAGGGGTGCCCCGGGCCCGCGTCAGCCGAGCCAGTCGAGGAACCCCGGCAGCCGGGTCACGGCGTCGCGCAGGAGCAGGAAGCCGACGACGCCGACCACCCACGCCGTCGTCTCGGCGCCGGTCCGCTCGAGCCACGCCCCCAGGCGCTCGAGCACGGGACGCACCCGCTCGTCCGCGACCACCCGCAGGCCGAGCAGCGCGAGCGCCGGCAGCACCATCACCACGCAGTACGCCGCGAGCACCGCGAGCCGCCCCGGGACGGTCAGGTCGGCGGACGCGATGATCCCCGTCGCCGCGAGGTACGGGAGCATCGTCGCGAGCTCGAGGGCCACCGCGCCCACGGCGAGGCCGATGAGCGCGCCCAGGCCACCGCCGTCGGCGCCCACCGCGCGGTCCCGCCACCGGGCGACCCGTCCCCCGCGCACCCGGCCGGCACGGCCGCCCGCGGCCGTCGAACCGTCGCCCTGGCCGGCTCCTGCACCGTCCCCCGGCGCGGCCGGTGCCGTCGCGCCCGCCGAGGCTGCGGTCGCCGCGCCGGTCGGCGCCGCGACCTTCGCCTCCTCGGGCTTCGGGCCCGGCACGAGGAAGGCCCCGACGAGCAGCGCCGCGCCCAGCACCGCCTGCGCGCCCGCGACCGGCACCGAGTCCCCCAGCGCCGCCGCCCGGTCGAGGAACGCCCCCGCACCCGCGACCAGCACCACGCCCACCACCAGGTACAGCCCCGCGACCGTGCCGAGGAACGCGAGCAGCCGCGCGGCCCTCACCCGTCCCGGCGTGAGGAGCAGCCAGATCGGGATGAGCAGGGTGCCGAAGCTCGTGCTGTCCACGAGCGCCAGCGCGGCCAGGCCGAGCAGCGAGAGGTCCATGCCGCCACCCTCGCCGCGACCGGGCGCGGCGTCGTCGGGCGAACGATGCACCCCGCCCGGCCGCCGCGCACATCTTTCGTCGGACGCGACCTCCGCCGCCCTGTGCTGGGATGGCGAGCGTGCACGTCGCCGACCGGATCGCCGCCCGGGTCGTCGCCGCGTGGCGCCGCGCCCGCGCCACGCCGCGCTCCGCCGACCGCACCGACGCGGTGGTGACGTTCGCCGTCGGTGTGCTGTGCGTCGCCATCGGCGCGGTGGACGTGCTGCAGGGGACGGGGGCGCCCACCCTGCTCGGCCCCTGGGACCACGTGCTCACCCTCGCCGTGGGCTGCCTGCTCATGCTCGCCAAGCGCCGCGCCCCGGCGCTCGCGCTCCCCGCGGGCGTCGCGCTGTTCGCGGTCGACGCGCGGCTCGGCGGCAGCCTCGGTCTCGTCCTGGTCCTCTTCGACCTGGTCTTCTCCGCGGCGCTGCACGGCTCGGCGCGCCTGCTGCGGGTCCTGCAGGTGGCCGCGGCGGTCGCGGTCGCGGGGACGGCGGTCGCCGTCGGGCTGGCCTCCGGGGAGGTGCGGATCGGGTTCTTCGCGGGGCTGCAGGTCTTCGCCTTCGGCGTCTCGCCGCTGTGGTGGGGCATGAACGTGCGGCACCACGCGCAGGCGCGCCGGCTCGCGGAGGAGCGCGCCGAGGACCTGCGCCGCCTGGCCGAGCTGCGCGAGCAGGAGGCCCGCACCGAGGAGCGCACCCGCATGGCCCGCGACCTGCACGACGCCATCGCCGGGAACCTGTCCGCGATCGCGCTGCACGCGGAGGCCGCGCTCGCCCGCCCCGCCGATGACGACGCCGCCCCCGCCCGGGACCGCGCGGCGCTGCGGGCGGTGCGTGCCGCGAGCGTCGCGTCGCTCACGGAGATGCGCACGATGATCGGCCTGCTGCGCGCGGGACAGGACCCCGTCGCGGCGCCGTCCCGCCTGGCCGACGTGCCGACGCTCGTCGCGACCACACGCGCTGCCGGGCACGAGGTCGAGGTCGTGCCCACCGTGCCGGACCCGCTGCCCGAGCTGCCTGCCGCCGTCGACCAGGCCGGGTACCGGATCGTGCAGGAGTCGCTCACGAACGCCGTCAAGCACGCGCCGGCGGGCCGCAGCCGCGTGGCCGTGCGCGTGGCCGGGGCCGAGCTGCACGTCGCGGTGGACACGTGGTCCCCACGCCCGGTCGGCGCCGGCCCGCGGGCCGGGCAGGGCCTCGGGCTGCTCACGATGCGCGAGCGCGCGGAGTCCCTCGGTGGCACCTTCGCGGCCGGCCCGGCCGACGACGGCGCGTGGGCCGTGCGCGCGACGCTGCCGCTCGTGGGTGACGTCGGGCGACCTGACGACGAGGACCGCCGCCGCGTCGTCGGGCGCGACGTCGGGCAGGCGGCCGAGGAGGGCGCGGCGTGACCGTGCGCGTGCTGCTGGCGGACGACCACGCGGCGATCCGCAGCGGGCTGCGGCTCATCCTCGAGGCGGCGCCCGACGTGGAGGTGGTCGGCGAGGCGGCCGACGGCGCCGCCGCGGTGGCGAACGCGCGGGCGCTGCGGCCGGACGTGGTGCTCATGGACGTGCGCATGCCCGGCACCGACGGGATCGCCGCGACACGGACGATCACGGGCGAGGGCCTCGCCGACGTGCTCGTCCTCACCACGTTCGACGTGGACGAGTACGTGTTCGGGGCGCTGCGCGCGGGGGCCGCGGGCTTCCTGCTCAAGACCGTGGACGCGCCGACGCTCCTCGACGCGGTGCGGCGCGTGGCGGCGGGCGAGGGCGTCGTCGCGCCGGAGGTGACGCGACGGCTGCTCGCGACGTTCGTCGACCGGGACGCGGACGCCGGCACGGGCCCGGGCGCCGGAGAGCCGGCCGAGGTTCCCGGCCTGGACCGCCTCACCGACCGCGAGCGCGAGGTCCTCACGCTCCTCGGCCGCGGCCTGTCCAACGCCGACATCGCCGCCGAGCTGGCCATCACCGAGGCCACGGCCAAGACCCACGTGTCCCGCGTGCTGGCCAAGCTCGGCTGCACCTCGCGCGTGCAGGCCGCCATCGCCGCCCGCACCGCCGGCCTCGCCTGAGCCGCGGGTCACCTGGCCGCGCCACCCACCTCCGGCCCGGGCCGCACCGGCCCGGACCGGAGGTGGGGAGGGGTGGGGCGAGGGGGTCTGCCGCCCGCTAGAGCAGGTCGGCCTCGTCGCCCGACGACGGCGCTCCCGGCGGTGGCGCGACCGCACCCGGCGGGGGCGGCATCGGCACCGGCGGACCCGCGGGCGGCGGCGGGGCCGCGCCCTCGTCCGCGAGGTGCGCCCCGACGGGCACAGGCGCGCCCACCGTCGGGGCCGCGCCCTCGTTCGCGAGCGGCGCCCCGACGGGCACCGACGCGCCCACCGGGGGCGGGGGCGCCTGGTGCTGGGCGGCCTGGGCCTGCGCGTACGCCTGCGCCTGCGCCGCCTGGGCCCGGGCCTGGCGCTCGGCGGCGGCCGCCTCCCGGCGTCGGGCCGTCGCGGCCGTGATGCGCGTGCGGAAGACCAGGCCGAGCACCCCGGCCACGACCACCAGCAGCAGAAGGTTCCCGTACACCACGAAGCCGCGGAACGAGGTGCCGCGCACCACGGCGGAGCCCCCGAGTCCGTCGAACGTCGCGCGCGAGCCCTCGAACGTCCCGTCCTCCTCGAACGACCGCCCGAACGGCAGGACCACCGTCGTCGTGCTCTGCGCCGGCAGGTGGGCCGCCAGTGCGTCGCCGGGGGTGACGCGCGCCCACAGCGCGTAGCGCTCTGTCACGAGGGTCCCGCCGAGGTCGATCGTGCTCATCGACACCGCGGACGCCGCCGACCACCCCGACATCGTCTCGGCGAGGTCCTCGAGGCTGCCGCCCGTGAAGGTGACGGTGTAGGTCACCGCGCCGGCGTCGTCGGCGGTGACGTCGAAGGTGCCCAGGTCGCCCGGGTCGAGCAGCTGCTCGAAACCGTCGCCGACGGCCTCGGCCGTGTCCGCCGCGGCGGTGAACTCACCCTGCCACGTCGCGCTCCCGGTGAACCCGAGCGTGAGCGTGGCCGCCACGTCGGTGAGCCGGTGCGTGTGCCGCATCTCGAGGGTCGCCGGCTCGTCGTCGAACCACATGAGCGAGTAGTAGGCCACGCCCTCGTCCTCGTCGATCACGGAGCCCCCGCCCCAGTGGGTCCACGGGTCCAGGAACCGGAACCGGTCCTCCATGAGCGTGAACCCCGTCGAGCAGATCGCGCTGCACTCGGCGTACTCGGTGATGCGCACCTGCTCCGTGGCCGGGTCGCCCGGGAGGACCCCGCGATCGACGCGGAACACCGTCTCCTCGCTCATGAGCGCGAGGTCGGTCAGCGCGGCCATCCCCTCGGGGTCGTCCGCCCAGAGGCCGACGAGCCACCGCACGCCGACACCCGAGGTGTCGATGCCGACCTCGGCGCCCTGGTCGCTGAGCGCGTCGAAGAACTCGTCGAACTGCTCGGCCGCCGCGTTGTACTCCGCCTGGCTGTCGAGCCAGTACTCCAGCATCCGGTAGTAGCCGTCCTCGACGAGCTCCGTCTCCATGGAGATCCGGTCGAACCCGCGGTCCACGAGCTCGTAGAAGGAGATCCGGTCGCTCGATCCGTAGGAGATCCCGTCGTAGACGACGGTGGTGTCGCCGAGCTCCCACATGTCGGAGGCGTCGCTCTCGGCGACGACGCCGTCCTCGAGCAGGCCGTTGAACATCCACGTCAGCAGGTCGGCGCTGGTGAAGGTCTCCTCGATCTCCGCGCCGTTGACGAACCGCGACTGCTCGACGACGAACCGGTTCCCCTGCTCCCACACCTGGTCGCCCGCCGCGAGCAGGGCGATCATGCGCGACCGGTAGTCGGCGGTGTCCTCGAAGGGCACGGTGAAGGTGGCGACGAGCTCGCCGCCGGGGCCCGTGGTGATCCCGGAGTACTCGACGACGTCCGCGGGCATGTGCCGGCGGATCGACGCGTCCACCGCCTCGGGACCGCCCTGGAGCGAGTCCTGGTCCTCGGAGAGCGTCAGGGTCATGACGCGCGTCCCGGCCCCCGACCGGTCGACGGTGAGCTGGGTGTCGATCCTGGCGCCGCACGCGGACAGCAGCAGCGCGACGACGGCGATCCCGACGGCGGGGACCAGCCGCCGACGACGGCGGGCCGGCGCCGTGGCCGGTGCGCCCGCCCGGGCGGGCGCGGGCGCGGGGCTCACAGGAGGCCCCGAGCGCACCGAACGTGCGCGACATGACGTCGTCGACGACGAGCCAGCAGACCACCGACACGACGACGAACCAGGCGGTGCTGGCGAGCGCGTGGGGCAGCGCGATCGAGCGCTCGAACCGCCCCACGCGGGCCTGGGCGATGTAGACGCTGGTCTCGGCGTAGAAGGCCGTGAAGACGCCCGCGATGCCGAGCAGGATCGTCGAGAACGTGCCCGGCAGGAGCGACAGGACCATCGCGAGCGCGAAGAACGGAGCGCTCACGACGAACGGGATGCCGGCGAGCGCGGCCGCCACCGGGAACACGACAGCACGGCCGCGGGCCCGGAACATGGCCACGACCGCGCCGGCGCGGGCGACGTGGAACAGCAGCGCGCACACGACCGGCAGGAGCAGCGCGGTCACGTAGTCGCCGCCCGAGGGCTGGAAGAAGTAGCCCATCTCGGAGGCCGTCCGCGCCATGGGCAGCATGAGCGCGAAGCCGACGAGGAGGCCGTTGACGAGCGCGGCGAAGACGCCCACCCAGCGGGCGCCGACGGCCGGCGTGGTGACGCCGGTCGCGGCGTCGGTCGCCGCGGCGACGTCGCCCTTGGCCATGGCCTGCAGGACCGTCCACCAGGTCGCCGGGGCGGCCGCGGCCGGCGACGGGGCGGCGGGCGCGACGGGCGGGTACGCCTGCGGGTAGCCCTGAGGGGCGTAGCCCTGGGGCGCGTACCCGGGCGCGGGCGGGGCCTGCGGGTAGCCCGGGGCGGGCGCGTAGCCCTGCGGCGGGTACCCGGGCGCGGGCGGGGCCTGCGGGTGGCCCGGGGCCGGCGGGTAGCCGGGCGCGGGGGCCGCGGCCTCGGGCGCCGGAGCGGGCGCCGGGGCCGGAGGAACGGCGTCGGGCACGGGGGCGGCGGCGTCGGGCGCCGGAGCGGGCGCCGGGGCCGGGCACCGGGGGAACGGGCGCGTCGGGACCGGGGACGGGGGGCTGCGAAGTGGTCACGGGAGTTCCTCGGGGTCGACCTGCGTCAGGCGAGCACACGGCGCCGCAGCGCCGCCGCGGAAGCTATCGGCCCGCACACCCCGGCCGTGGACGGATCTCGCGCCTCGCACGGGTGAGATCCGGCCCCCGCCGTCCGGCTCGCCGCCGGCCCCGTCGGACCAGGGCCCCGTCCTCCCCCGGACATGCAAGATCCGCGGCGCTCGGGAGAGCGCCGCGAACCCTGCGTCGCGGGGGCGAAGGGGGCGTCCCCCCGCGGGCTTCTGTGAGGTTCGTGGGGCCCGTGCGGGCCCGGGCTCAGGCCGCCAGGGCGTGCAGGTCCTGGTCGCGGGTCACCACGGCGCCCGCGGGGATCCGGACCTCGTCCGGCACGACGACGCCGGCCTCCACCCGGGCGCCCGCGCCGATCCGCACGCGGTGGCCGACGCGCACGCGCTCGCCGACGACCGCGTCCTTGCCGACGTGCACGCCGGTGCCGAGGTACGCGCGGGCGCCGACGTGGGCGCCGCTCTCGATCCAGCCGTGGGAGCCGACGTACGCGCCGGCGTCGACCTGGGCGCCGGGGTCGACCCACGCCTGGTCCGCCACGACCGCGTCCGCCGCCACCCGGGCGTCGGCCGCCACGAGGCCGCCCGCCTCGCCGCGCTTGTAGCGCACCGTGCGACCGGTCTCGTCCTCGAACTCCTCGTACCGCTTCAGCTTCTTCATGATGTCTGTGTCAACGGCAGGCGATCGTTGAACGTTCCACGAACGGCCGCCGCCGTGGTATGGCGTTCGTCACGTCCGAGAGGCGCGCCGGGGCCCTCCGAAAGGCGCGCCGGCCCCCCGAAAGCCGCGCGGGGCCCTCAGAGGGCGTCGGCGGCCACCGGAGCGTCGGCGTCGGCGACCACCGCACCGGCGGCGTCGGCGGCCACCGCACCGGCGGCGTCGGCGGCCACCGGAGCGTCGGCGTCGGGCGGCGCGTCCACCCGGGGCGCGGCGGCCAGCAGCGCCTCGGCGACGGCCCGCGCGTCGTGCGCCGCCCGCGGGGAGCGCTCGCGGACGCCGGTGACGCTCGCGCCGTCGTAGAGCATGAGGAGCTGGCGGGCGAGCCTGCCGTCCTCGTCGCGGTAGCCGTTCTCGGCGAGGAGCTCGCCGATGAAGTCGCGCATCCGCTCCTTCTGCTCGACGGCGACCCGGTGGGCGGGGTCGGCCGGGTCCGGCAGCTCGACGAGCGTGTTGATGAACGAGCAGCCGCGGTACCCGGTGCGCTCGAGCCGCTCGGCGAGCACGTCGAACACGTGCAGGGGGTGCCCGCCCCGACGCCGCACCTCGGGGACGAAGACCTCCTCCCACGTGCGCCGGCGGCGGGCGAGGAACGCGAGGACGAGGTCCTCCTTGCTCGCGAAGTGCCGGTAGAACGACGCGCGCCCGACGCCGCTCGTGCGCAGGATCTGCTCGATCCCCGTCGCGCGCGTGCCCTGGGCGTAGAAGAGCTCCTCGGCGGCGTCGAGGAGGCGGTCGCGCGCGTTGGTCGGCACACCTGAAGCCTACGAGACCCTTGCGCGAGATGGAACCGATCGGTTCCGTTTCAGCCGGGCGACAGGCCGCACCACGGGGCCCCCGCGCGATGACGCCGCCTCTGCCGCCCGAACAGAGGAGATGGGGATCATCGTGCGCATCGGCATCAACGGCTTCGGTCGCATCGGACGCAGCTTCGTCCGCGCAGCCCTCGAGCGAGGCAGCGACCTCGAGATCGTCGCGGTCAACGACCTCACCGACGCCGCCACCCTCGCCCACCTGCTGCGCTACGACACGGCCTTCGGCACCTTGCCGGCCGACGTCGCGGTGGACGGCGACGCGATCGTCGTGGGCGACACGCGCATCCGCGTGCTGTCCGAGCGCGAGCCGGCCGCCCTCCCCTGGGGCGACCTCGGCGTCGAGCTGGTCGTCGAGTCGACCGGGCGCTTCACCACGCGCGACGGCGCCGCGGGCCACCTCGCCGCGGGCGCCCGGAAGGTGCTGGTGAGCGCGCCGGCGTCGGGCGACGACCTCACGATCGTCATGGGCGTCAACGACCACCTCTACGACCCGGCCCAGCACCACGTCGGCTCCAACGCCTCGTGCACCACGAACTGCCTCGCGCCCCTCGCGAAGGTGCTGCACGACGCCGTCGGGATCGAGTCCGGCGTGATGACCACCGTGCACGCCTACACGGCCGACCAGAACCTCCAGGACGGCCCGCACCGCGACCTGCGCCGCGCGCGGGCGGCCGCGCAGAACATCGTGCCGACCTCGTCGGGCGCCGCGAAGGCCATCGGGCGCGTGCTCCCCGAGCTCGACGGGCGCCTGTCGGGCTTCGCGCTGCGCGTGCCGGTCATCACCGGATCGATCACGGACCTGACGGCGACCGTGTCGCGCGACGTCACCGTAGAGGAGATCGACGCCGCCTACCGCGCCGCGGCCGCCCAGGGCCCGCTCGCCGGCGTCCTCGCGTACTCGAGCGACCCGATCGTCTCAAGCGACATCGTCGGCAACCCGGCGAGCGCCATCTACGACGCGCCGCTGACCACGGTGAAGGGCCGGACCGTCAAGGTCCTGGCCTGGTACGACAACGAGTGGGGCTTCACCAACCGCCTCCTCGACACCGCCGAGCTGATCGCCCGCGCCGGCTGAGCCGCACCGCTCGACCCGGGCTGCCGCGAGGCCGGCGCGTGTGCCGGGCCCGAGCGTGGGACTTCCGTTCACCTGGCGGAAGGAAGTCCTCACGCTCGGCCCGGCAGCCCAGCCGGAGCGGCCGCCGCGCGCGCAGCGGCCGCGCGCTCAGCGACCGCACGCTCAGCGACCGAGCCGCCGGACCACCGCGTGCGCGGCCCGACGGCCGGAGACCAGGGCGCCCTGGATCGACGCCGTGTCGCGGTGATCTCCCGCGACGAACAGCCCGTCCGCCAGGTGCACGGCCTGGCGCACGACGAGCGGCGCGGGCTGGGCCGGGAGCGCCGCCGGCACGTCGTGCCGCACCAGGAGCCGCCAGGCCCGCGCGTCGGCGCCGAACATCTCCCCCGCCTGACGCCGGACGACATCCTCCGCCGGCGCCTGCCCGCGCAGCAGCGCCGTGACCTGCACCAGATGCTGCCCGGCGGGCGCGTACGACGGCGCCGCGAGGCTCATCACCGCGGCGTTCACCACCGGCCCGCGCCCGCCCGACGACGCCCCCGTCCCTCGCCCGTGCACCACCACGGCGGGCAGCCGCGTCGGCGGCTCGTCGGCCGCGAACCACCACGTGACCAGGCCGTTCATCGTCGGGGTCGCCACGGCTCCAGGGAGCAGCGCCGCCGCGGTCGGGCCGTCGGTGGCGACCACGGCGGCCCGCGCCCGCACCCGCCCGACGGCGCCCGTCACCACGACCCCGCCGCCCGCCCGGGCGACGACGTCCACCCGGGCACCCAGGACGACGTCGGGCACGTGGGCCGCGAGCTGGGCCGGCAGCGCCGCCATGCCGCGTGCCGGGACGGCCGGCGTCCCTAGGAGGAACGAGCGCACGAGCAGACGGACGTACGCGGCCGAGGTGGCGCCGTCGTCCTCGGCGAGCACGCCCGCGAGGAACGGCCCGAGCACCTGACGCCGCAGCGGCCCGTCCACGCCCGCGGCGTCGAGCGACGCGGCGAGGGCGCGGTCCGGCCCCGCGACGAGCCGGTCGACCGACCCGACCGCGGGCGCCACCCACCGTGCGAGGGCCGCCAGCTCGGTCGGACTCACCAGTCCGCCCGCGAGCGCGTCGACGACCGTCCGGGGCAGCAGCAGCGGCGCGCGGCGCGGGTCGGCCAGCAGCGACATCCGCTCCGACGCCGTCCGCACGGCCACGCCCGGCAGCAGCGGCCGCAGGTCGAGCGCGCCCACGTCGACGCGCGCCCGGACCGCCGGGTACGCAGGGTTCAGCAGCTGGAACCCGCGGTCGAGCGTGAAGCCGTCGATGCGCTCCGTCCGCACCCGCCCGCCGACGACGTCGCCCGCCTCCAGCACCCGCACCGCGAGCCCGGCCGCGACGAGGGTCCGCGCGCACTCCAGCCCGGCGAGGCCAGCCCCGACCACCACGACGTCGACGTCCGCGTCCACGCTCGAAGGGTAGGTCAGCGTCGCGGAGTAGCATCCTGCGCGTGTCCCGGCAGCTGAGCGCGTGGCGGTTCGTCGTCGCGTTCGGCGTCGTGAGCCTGCTCGCCGACGTCGTCTACGAGGGGGCGCGCTCCATCACCGGGCCGCTGCTCGCCTCGCTCGGGGCGGGGGCCGTCGTCGTCGGGACCGTGACGGGCGTCGGGGAGGCGGCCGCGCTCGTGCTGCGCCTCGTCTCGGGCGCGCTGACCGACCGCACCCGCCGGTTCTGGGCCTGGACCATCGCGGGCTACGCGGTGACGGTGGTCTCGGTGCCGCTGCTCGGCGTCGTCGGGGTGCTGTGGGCCGCGGCCGCGCTGGTCATCGCCGAGCGCGTCGGCAAGGCCGTCCGCTCGCCGGCCAAGGACACGCTGCTCTCGCACGCGACGGCGGTCACCGGCCGCGGCCGTGGGTTCGCCGTGCACGAGGCGCTCGACCAGATCGGCGCGCTGCTCGGGCCGCTCGTGGTGGCCGGGATGCTCGCGCTCACCGGCGGGGAGTACGGCCCGGCGCTGGCGGTGCTCGCCGTGCCCGGCGTCGGCGTCATGGCCCTGCTGCTCTGGCTGCGGGCCCGCGTCCCGGACCCGGCCACCTACGAGGAGGAGCCCGACGCGACGCCCGACGCCGTCCCCGGCCCGGCTCCCGCAGCCCTCGCGCCCGACGCCGCCCCCCGCGCCGGCTGGCTCGCCGCCCTCCCCCGGACCTTCTGGATCTACGCGACGTTCAGCGCGCTGGCGATCCTCGGCTTCGCGACGTTCGGGCTCGTCTCGTTCCACATGGTCGAGGCCGACGTCGTCCCCGTCGCCTGGGTGCCGGTCGTCTACGCCGCCGCGATGGTCGCGGACGCGCTGGCCGCCGTCGCGAGCGGCTGGGCGTACGACCGCGTGAGCGGGGCGCGCGTGCTCGTCGTCGTGCCGCTGCTGACGGTCGCCGCGACCGCGCTCGCGTTCGGTGGGACGCTCGCCGCCGTCCTCGTCGGCGCCCTCCTGTGGGGCGCCGCGCTCGGCGTCCAGGAGTCGACGATGCGCGCCGCCGTCGCGGACCTCGTGCCCACCCGCCGCCGCGCGACCGCCTACGGGCTGTACGCGGCGGTCGTCGGCGGGGCGGCGGCCGTCGGTGGGGCCGCGCTGGGCGCGCTGTACGAGGTGTCGGTCGGCGCCCTCGTCGCCGGGGTCGCCGTGGCGGAGGCGCTGGCCCTGGTCCTGCTGGCCGCGGCCTACCGCGGCAGCCCGGCCGCCGTCGGGGCTGCGCACCAGGCGCGGTGACGCCTCCCTCGCCTCTGCGACGACGAGGGTTCGGCGCGAGGACGAGGGAGAGGAGCCCTCGTTCTCAGCGCAGACCCTCGTCCTCGGCGGAGTGGGGGCGTGGACCCGGTGGCGTCCGGGCGGCGATGCGGCGGAGCGCGGCCAGGTACTGGGGACGGACGCCCGTCGCGCGCACCTCCTGGAGCACGTGGTCGGTGACGCCCATCGCGCGGAGGGTCTCCCCCAGCTCGGCAACGTCGTCCGGCGCGAGCACCGTCGGGTCGACGGTCGTGCGCACCTGGACCGCGACGCCCGCCTCGAGCACGAGGCGCAGCGAGGCGAAGGCACGCTCCGCGCTCGCCGCGACCCGCGTCACGGCCTCGTACCGGGCGGGCGTGGCCTTGACGTCCAGCCCCACCCAGTCCACCAGGGGCAGCACCTCGGCGAGCCGCCGCGGGTGGGCACCGCTCGTGTGCAGCCCGACGGCGAACCCCGCCTCGCGCACCTCGCGCACCGCCGGCAGCAGCGCCGGCTGACGGGTCGGCTCCCCACCGGAGAACACCACGCCGTCGAGCAGACCCCGCCGCCGGTCGAGCAGCCCGCGCACCCGCGACCACGGGACCCGCCCCGCGCGTCGGGAGTCGATCAGGTCGGGGTTGTGGCAGTAGGCGCAGTCCCACGGACAGCCCTGGCAGAACACTGTCGCGACCAGCCGGCCCGGCCAGTCGCAGGTGGACATCGGCGCCAGCCCGCCGACGACGAGCTCGTCCGCCTCAGGCACCTGCGGTCACCAGCCCCGCCGCACACTCGGAGAACGGCACCCGCTCGGCGTACTCACCCTTCTTGCCCACGTTGAACGAGCTCACGGGCCGGTGGTAGCCCATGACGCGCGTCCACACCTCGCACACCACGGGCGCCGCGGCAGGGTCGGCCTGCGCGCACCGCGGGCACGTCACGTGCTCGCCGGACAGGTACCCGTGCGTCGGGCAGATCGAGAACGTCGGCGTCACCGTGAGGTAGGGCAGGCGGAACCGGGACAGGGCGCGGCGGACCAGCTCGCGGCACGCCTCCGGCGTCGAGATCCGCTCGCCCATGTACAGGTGCAGCACGGTTCCGCCCGTGTACCGGGTCTGAAGGTCGTCCTGCAGCTCGAGCGCCTCGAACGGGTCATCGGTGTACCCCACCGGGAGCTGGCTGGAGTTCGTGTAGTACGGCTGCTCCGGGGTGCCGGCCTGGAGGATGTCCGGGAAGCGGCGTCGGTCCTCCTTGGCGAACCGGTAGGTCGTGCCCTCGGCCGGGGTCGCCTCGAGGTTGTACAGGTGGCCGGTCGACTCCTGGAACTCGACCATGCGGGCCCGCACGTGGTCGAGCAGCCGCAGCGCCATCGCGCGCCCCTCGGGGGTGGTGATGTCGTGGGTGTCGCGCGTGAAGTTGCGGATCATCTCGTTGATCCCGTTCACGCCGATCGTGGAGAAGTGGTTGCGCAGCCCGGCACCCAAGTAACGCCTGGTGTACGGGAACAGGCCCTCGTCGATGAGGCGGCCGATCACCTTGCGCTTGGTCTCCAGCGCGTCGCGCGCGAGCACGAGCAGCCGATCCAGCTCGGCGAGCAGCCCCGGCTCGTCGCCGGCGTGCTGGTAGCCCAGGCGTGCGCAGTTGATCGTCACGACGCCGACCGAGCCGGTCTGCTCGGCCGAGCCGAACAGACCGTTGCCGCGCTTGAGGAGCTCGCGCAGGTCGAGCTGGAGCCGGCAGCACATCGACCGGATCTGGTTCGGCCGCAGCTCGGAGTTGAGGAAGTTCTGGAAGTACGGCAGGCCGTACTTCGCCGTCATCTCGAACAGCGCCGTCGCGTTCTCCGACTCCCACGGGAAGTCGTCGGTGATGTTGTAGGTCGGGATCGGGAACGTGAAGACGCGCCCCGAGGCGTCGCCCGTGGTCATGACGTCGATGTAGGCCCGGTTGATGAGGTCCATCTCCGCCTGGAGCTCGCCGTAGGTGAAGTCCTGCTCCACGCCGCCGATGACCGGGACCTGGTCGCGCAGGTCCTCGGGGCAGGTCCAGTCGAACGTGAGGTTCGTGAACGGCGTCTGGGTGCCCCACCGCGACGGGACGTTGAGGTTGTACACGAGCTCCTGGACGCCCTGGCGGACGGCGTCGTAGTCGAGCCCGTCGAGCCGCACGAAGGGCGCCATGTACGTGTCGAACGAGCTGAAGGCCTGCGCGCCCGCCCACTCGTTCTGCATCGTGCCGAGGAAGTTCACGATCTGGCCGATCGCGGACGAGAAGTGCTTCGGCGGCGAGGCCTCGACCTTCCCGGGCACGCCGTTGAGGCCCTCCGTCAGCAGCGTGCGCAGCGACCACCCGGCGCAGTAGCCGGCGAGCATGTCGAGGTCGTGGATGTGCAGCGCGCCATCGCGGTGCGCGTGGCCGATCTCCGGCGAGTAGACGTGCGAGAGCCAGTAGTTCGCGGTGACCTTGCCCGACGTGTTGAGGATGAGCCCGCCGAGCGAGTAGCCCTGGTTCGCGTTCGCGTTGACGCGCCAGTCGCTGCGGTCCAGGTACTCGTTGATCGAGGACTCGACCTCGACGACCGTGCGGGCGTCGTCCCGCAGCCGGGCGTGCTGCTCGCGGTAGGCGATGTACGCGCGGGCGGTGCCGGTGTGGCCGGCCGCGAGGAGCTCCTGCTCGACCAGGTCCTGGATGTGCTCGACGTGCGGGTAGGGCACCCCCTCGGCCGCGAGGCGGTCGAGGACGGCGGCGGCGACCGGCTCGGCATAGGCGTCGGCATGCTCGAGGTCCGTCGCCCCGGTGGCCAGGCCGGCGCGCGCGATCGCCGAGCGGATCAGGTCCGGCCGGAACACGGCGGCGGCACCGTTGCGCTTGATGACGCCCTGCACAAGGGCTGACGGGACGGACATCGCTCCTCCTCCTCCTCTCGCGGAGGCCACATGTTGTGGTCGATCCGCACTCGGGCACCACATCTGGTGAGAGGGGAGCAATCTTGGGCCCGGCGACCCGGCGCGGCCGGGACCTTCGTCCGCGACGTCGCTCCGCCGAGCACGCGAGTGGCCGCGGGCCACCGGCGTGTCGCTCCACGGGTGACCCGACCCCCACATGTTGGGGTGGTCAAACGCGCAGCCACAACATCTTGCGGTCCCTTGGGGTCGTCGGTATAGGCTCGCGGAGCCGACGGTCCACCCGCACGGCGTGCGTCGGAGACGGCGTCCGCCATGCGGGTGGGGCAAGAGGGAACCCGGTGCGACTCCGGGACTGCCCAGCAGCGGTGAGCGGGAACGACAGTCGTCATGAGCACTGGGCGCGAGCCCGGGAAGCGACGGCCGGTAGGTGCGGGTGCTCCGGTACTCGCGAGCCCGCGAGTCCGAAGACCTGCCGCCGGTGCGCGTGCCGCCGGCACGCGCGGTTCCGGCGCCTCTTGGGTGGGCTCGACGGAAGGGCGCGTGCGCGCCGTCGTCGTCCCAGGGCACCGGGGCCACCGGCTCGACCTGGGAGCACGCCGATGACCACCCTCACCGACCCCGCCCTCCGTCCGCCCGTGACTCCGCCGGCACCGTCCGGCACCATCAGCGTCACCAAGCGCGACGGCTCGCGTGAGCCGTACGACGCCGACCGCATCAACCGCGCGATCGAGCGGGCGACGGCGGGCCTGGCCGACCCGATCGCGACGGTGACGCAGATCGCGTCCGAGCTGGCGATCACGCTGTTCGACGGCATCACCTCCGAGCAGCTCGACGAGGCCGTGATCGCCGTGGCCGTGCAGAACGTCAAGGACGACCCGAAGTTCGACACCGTCGCCGCGCGCCTGCTCCGCAAGGTGATCTACAAGCGGGTGCTGGGGGGCTACCGGTCCGACACCGAGCTGCGCCTGCTGCACCGGGCCCGCTTCCCGGGCTACGTGCGCGAGGCGGTCGAGGACGGCCTGCTCGACGCGCGCCTGGCCCAGGTGTTCGACCTGGACGCCCTCGCTGCTGCGCTCGACCCCGGCCGTGACGAGCTCCTGCGCTACGTCGGGACGGTCACGCTCACGAACCGGTACATGATCGTCGGCCGGGACCGGAAGCCGCTGGAGGTGCCCCAGTACTTCTGGATGCGGGTGGCCATGGGGCTGTCGCTCAACGAGACCGACCCGACCGCGACCGCGCTCGCGCTCTACGACGCCATCTCCCGGATGGAGTACCTGCCGGCGGGCTCCACGCTCGTCAACGCGGGCACCGCGTACCCGCAGCTGTCCAACTGCTTCGTCATCCAGATGGACGACGACATCGAGCACATCGCCACCTCCGTGCGCAACGTCATGTGGCTGACGAAGGGGACGGGCGGCATCGGGCTGTCGGTGACCAAGCTGCGCGCAGAGGGGTCGCCGATCCGGTCGAACAACACCGTCTCGACCGGCCCCATCCCCTTCATGCACACCATCGACTCGACGTTGCGGGCGATCTCCCGCGGCGGCAAGAAGTTCGGGGCCCTGTGCTTCTACATGGAGAACTGGCACCTGGACTTCGGGCAGTTCCTCGACCTGAGGCAGAACTCGGGTGACCCGTACCGGCGCACCCGGACGGCGAACACCGCGGTCTGGATCAGCGACGAGTTCATGAAGCGCGTCGCCGCGGACGAGGACTGGTACCTGTTCGACCCCGCCGAGACCCCGGATCTCGTGGAGCTGACCGGTGCCGCGTTCTCCGCGCGGTACGCGCAGTACGTGGCCGACGCCGAGGCCGGGCGGCTGCGCACGTTCTCCCGGGTCCGGGCGCGCGAGCAGTACAAGCAGATCCTGCTGACCCTGCAGACGACCTCCCACCCGTGGCTGACCTGGAAGGACACCATCAACACGCGGGCGCTGAACACCAACACCGGCACCATCCACCTGTCGAACCTCTGCACGGAGATCTGCCTGCCGCAGGACCGCGACACGATCTCCGTCTGCAACCTCGCCTCGATCAACCTGCCCGTCTTCCTGCGGGGCGAGGCCGCCGGCGACCTCGACTGGGACCGGATGGCCCGCGCGGTGCGCCTCGCCGTCCGCCAGCTCGACAACCTCATCGACATCACCGTGTCGTCGGTGCCGGAGTCCGAGCGCGCCAACGCCGAGAGCCGCGCCGTCGGGCTCGGCGTGATGGGCTTCACCGACGTGGCCGAGCGCCTGGGGATCGCGTACGACTCGCCGGAGGCGGCCGACCTCATCGACCGGGTGGTGGAGTTCGTGTCGTGGCACGCGATCGACGCGTCCGCCGACCTCGCCGCCGAGCGCGGCGCCTACCCCGCGTTCGAGGGGTCCGGCTGGTCCCGCGGGCTCGTCCCGTTCGACACCCTCGCGGCTGTCGAGGCCGACCGCGGCGTGCCGGTCGACGTCGACCGCACCGTACGGATGGACTGGGACGCGCTGCGCGCCAAGGTGCGCCGCGGGATGCGCAACTCGACGCTCATGGCCATCGCGCCGACCGCCTCGATCGGCCTCGTCGCCGGCACGACGCCGGGCCTCGACCCGCAGTTCTCGCAGATCTTCAGCCGCGCGACGTCGTCGGGCAAGTTCCTGGAGGTCAACCGCAACTTGGTTCGCGACCTGCAGCGCCTCGGACTCTGGGAGCAGGTCCGCGAGCGCCTGCTGGCCGCGCAGGGGGACCTGTCGGCGATCGACGAGGTGCCCGAGCACCTCAAGGCCGTCTACCGGACCTCCTTCCAGCTCTCGCCGCACGCGTTCCTCGAGGTCGCGGCGCGGGCGCAGAAGTGGATCGACCAGGCGATCAGCCGCAACATCTACCTCGCCGACCGCAGCATCGACGCTATGAGCGAGCTCTACGCGACGGCGTGGCGCAAGGGCGTCAAGACGACGTACTACCTGCACATGCTGCCGCGGCACACGGCCGAGCAGTCGACGGTGCGGGTCAACAAGGCCGAGAGCATCGCCGCCACGGGGTCGGCGAACGGTCGACCGGGGGTGGGGTCGTCGAGGCCGGTGCCGGGCGCCTCCGGGGGTCCGGCTCGCGTTGCCTTCGCGGGCTTCGGAGCCGCGCGCAGGGCGTCGGCGGCGCCGGGTGACGCTGCGGCGCCCCCGACGCCGGCGGCTCCCGCGGCGCCCGTCCCGCCCGGCGTTCCCGCGGACGCGACGGAGCTCGCGCTCGCCGACACCGACGTCGTCGACGGCGTCGCGTGCCCCGTCGACCCGATGGAGCGCCTCCAGTGCGAGTCCTGCCAGTGACCGCCGCCGCCACCGACCTCCCGCACACCTGACAGCAAGGAGAACGAACCATGGGCATCCTCGGCTCCGGCATCTCCGACGGCCTCCTGCTCAAGCCCGTCACCTACCCCTGGGCGATGGACCTGTACAACCAGGCCGTCGCGAACACCTGGTTCCCGAACGAGATCCAGCTCGGCGAGGACCTCGCGGACTTCGCGCGCATGACGGAGGACGAGAAGCACGCCCTCGTGCACCTCGTGTCGTACTTCAACCCGAACGAGCTCCTCGTCAACAAGGCGCTCGCGTTCGGCGTCTACCCGTACATCAACGCGCCGGAGGGGCATCTCTACCTCGCCAAGCAGATGTGGGAGGAGGCCAACCACACGATGGCGTTCGAGTACATCCTCGAGACGTTCCCGATCGACCGCGAGGCCGCGTACGCGAATCACGTCACCGTGCCGTCGATGGCCGCGAAGGAGGCGTTCGAGACGCGCTTCATCCAGCGGATGACGTCCGACACCCTCGACATCACGACCACCGAAGGCAAGAAGGACTTCGTCCGCAACCTCATCGCGTACAACATCGTGCTCGAGGGCATCTGGTTCTACTCGGGCTTCATGGTCGCCCTGTCCTTCCGGCAGCGGAACCTGCTACGCAACTTCGGCTCCCTGATGGACTGGATCATTCGCGACGAGTCGCTGCACCTGCAGTTCGGTATCAACCTCATCCTCACGGTGCTCGCGGAGAACGAGGACCTGCAGACGGCCGAGTTCGCGGACGAGGTCCGGGCGATGATCCTGGCGGCCGTCGAGATGGAGGAGGCCTACAACCGCGACATGTTCCCCCGCGGCATCCTCGGCCTCAACGCCGACTACGTGAACCAGTACGTCAAGTACCTGACCGACCGTCGCCTGGAGGAGCTGGGGTTCGAGCCCGAGTTCGGCGTCGCGAACCCCGCGAAGTGGATGGCGGCGGCGAACGACACCCTGCAGCTCGTCAACTTCTTCGAGGCGACCAACACCTCCTACGAGGTCAACGCCAAGGCGACGGGGCGCTGAGGTCCCGGTCGCCGCGTGGGCGTCAGGCAGGCAGCAGCCGGATGCCGGCCCGGGCGAGCGCGCGACAGGCGCCGCCGCCCGGGTCGGCATCCGTGATCACGCCCGCGACGGCGCCCAGGGGCAGCACCGAGAACGCCGCGGGGCGGACCAGGACGTCGCCATCGCCCGCGAGCGCGGCCTGCCGGTGTGGACCGACGTCGAGCAGATCCCCTGGCGGGCGCGGTAGCCCCGGCCCCGGCATCCTTGATCGGTGCCCGACGCCGCCGCCGCCCCGACACCCGACGCCGCCGCTCCCCCGACACCCGACGAGGTCGCCCCGGCCCGCCCCACCTGGCGCACGGTCGCGCCCGCGGCCGGGGTGTCGGCGTCGGCGTTCCTGCTGTTCGCCGCGCACGCACGCCCGCTCGGCTGGGTGGTGCTCGCCGCCGCCCTGCTCGCGGCCTGGGCGCTGGACCGCGCGCTCGCCCGGGACCTGCTGCTCATCGGTGTCGGCATCACGGTCGTCTCGTCGACCTCGATGGAGGCCGACGTCTCCTGGCCGCGGTTCGTCGCGATCGGCACGGCCCTGACCCTCGCGGTCGCGGTGCCGTTCGTGATCGACCGCGTCGTCTACCGGCGTCGGGCGATCCGCTTCCCGTGGCGCACCGGCGAGCGCTGGCCGACGCCGGAGAAGGCCTACCTCGTGGTCGTCCCGCTGCTCGGGTGGCTGATCCTGCCCTGGTACTTCATCTCCTCGGGCGCGTACGAGAACTGGCCGCGCATCACCGACGGCTCCGAGCTCGCGCGGTTCTTCGTCGGCGTCAACGCCGTGGGCACCTGGGACGAGCTGTTCTTCATCTGCACGTGCTTCGCGCTGCTGCGCCGGCACTTCCCGGTGTGGCTCGCGAACGTCCTGCAGGCCGTGATCTTCACCTCGTTCCTGTGGGAGCTCGGCTACCGGGAGTGGGGCCCGCTGCTCACGGCGCCGTTCGCGCTGCTGCAGGGGTTCATCTTCAGCCGCACCGGGTCGCTCACGTACGTGCTGATCGTGCACCTGCTGTTCGACGCCGTCGTGTTCCTCGCGATCGTGCACGCGCACGACCCGGCGATGTTCGCGATCTTCCCGACGGCGCCCTGAGCCCGGGCGGGCGGGTCAGGGCGGGTCAGGGCGGGTCCGGGCGGGTCCGGGCAGCGCCGCGCGCCGCCTGCCCTCCCCACGGCACCCGGCGCGTCCCTGCGGGTCCGGGCGGGCCGTGCGACGATCGGGGCCATGGCCGACCCCGCCGACCCGACCGGCGCCGCGCTCTCGCAGGAGCTCGCCCCGCCGCTGCCGCCGCCCGTCACTGGCGTGCGGCTGCTCGACGCCGCGCTCGACCGCGCGGTGGCGATCCCGTCGGCGGCGGTCCACGCGCACGTGGCCAAGCTGCGCGCGCGCAACCCGCACGCCACTCCCGAGCAGGTCATCCGGATGCTCGAGAAGGAGTTCCTGCTCGCGGTGAGCGCGTCCGGCGGAGCCGTCGGGGCCGCCGCGGCCGCCCCCGCCGTCGGGACCGGCGTCGCGATGACGCTGACGGCGAGCGAGGTCGCCACGTTCTTCGCCGCGTCCGCGGCGTTCGCGCTCGGCATCGCCGACGTGCACGGCATCGCGGTCGAGGACACCGCGCGGCGCCGCGCCCTCGTGCTGGCCACCGTGCTCGGCGAGCAGGGCGCACGGACCGTCGGCACCGAGGCCGGCCTGCTCGACTCCAAGGCCTGGGCGCGCACGCTCCTGGTCAACATGCCGACGACGACGATCCGCCGCGTCAACAGCGCCCTCACCCGGCGGCTGCTGCGCCGCCAGGCGGCCAAGCAGGGCGCGCTCGCGCTCGGGCGCCTCGTGCCGTTCGGCATCGGCGCGGCGATCGGCGTGACCGGCGCGCGCTCGCTCGGCAAGACCGTCGTCGAGGGCGCGCGCAAGGCGTTCGGCCCGCCGCCGCGCACGTTCCCGGTGACGATCGAGGTCGTCGCCGCCGCGCGTGACGACCGCATGCTGCCGACGCGCTTCCGGCAGCCGACCCGGGCCCTGCCGCGCCGCGGGCTGCTGCCCGGCCGCCGCGGCGCCGGTCCGGTGATCCCGCCCGGGGCCGCGGACCGGCCCGGGCAGCCGGGCGCCGGGCAGGGCTGACGCCGACGCCGGCCGGACCTCGGCCTCAGCGCTCCGCGGCGCCCACCGACGGCCGACCAGCGGCCTACCGGACGCCTACCAGCGGTCGTGCACGTGCTCGCGCACGTACCGGTCGTAGATGTCGGCGAGCGCCGCCTGCTGCTCCGCGGTGAGCGGGGCGAGGTCGGCCGCGGCCGCGTTGGCCCTCGCCTGGTCCGGGCGCGAGGCGCCCGGGATCACCGTGGTGACGCCCGGCTGGTCGATGACCCACCGCAGGGCGAGCTGCGCCGTCGTCGCCCCCTCCGGGGTGAGCGCGGCGACCTCGCGCGCGGCGGCCACGCCCACCTCGTACGGCACGCCCGCGAACGTCTCGCCGACGTCGAACGCCTCGCCGTGCCGGTTGAAGGTGCGGTGGTCGTTGGCCGCGAACTGCGTGTGCTCGTCGTAGCGGCCGGACAGCAGGCCGGAGGCCAGCGGCACGCGCGCGATGATGCCGACGCCCGCCTCGGCCGCGGCGGGCAGGACCCGCTCGAGCGGCTTGCGCCGGAACACGTTGAGGATGATCTGGATGCTCGCGACGTTCGGCCGGGCGATCGCGGCGAGCGCCTGGTCCACGGTCTCGACCGACAGGCCGTAGGCCGCGATCCGGCCCTCGTCGACCATCTCGTCGAGCCAGTCGTAGGTGCGGTCGGCCTCGATGACGCTCGTCGGCGGGCAGTGCAGCTGGACGAGGTCGAGGGTCTCCACGCCGAGGTTCTCGCGCGACCTGTCGTTCCAGGCGCGGAAGTTGTCGATCGTGTAGTTCTCGTACTCCTGCGGCATGCGCCGGCCCATCTTCGTCGCGACGACGAGCCCGGCGTCGGGCCGCTCGCGCAGCAGCCGGCCGACGAGGCGCTCGCTGCGCCCGTCGCCGTACACGTCGGCGGTGTCGAGGAAGGTCACCCCCGCGTCGACGGCCGCGTGGAGGATCGCCATCGCGTCGTCCTCGGCCACGTCGCCCCAGTCGGCGCCGAGCTGCCAGCAGCCCAGCCCGACGACCGTCACGTCCTTGCCCGTGCGTCCCAGAACCCGCGTCTCCATGGGCACGACCGTACCGCCCCTGTCGAGCCGGGCCGAATCGATACGACACGGGGTCGGTCTCGGCGAGCCGCGCCTCGGGCGGAGCGCCGTGGCGGCGGATTGTCGAGCGGAGCACCGCGGCGGCCGGACGGCTCGAGTGGTGCGCCGTGGCGCCACGGTGCTCCACTGGAGGCCCGGCGGTGGGGCGTTCGGCCCGCGCCGCCCCCGACCCGCGGAGGGAGACGCCCGTGGCCCGACCGGCGTCGGCGTCGACCCGGCTGCCCCTGCCCGCCGAGCGCGCGTGGGCGCTCGTCACCGACGTGCGCAACCACGCGCGCTGGATCCCGTTCACGCGGGTCGACGCCCCGCACCCGCTGCGCGCGGGCGACACCTTCTCCGCCGCCACGGGGCCGGCGGGCGCGCTGCACCGTCTCGCGCTCGTCGACCGCATGGTGGTCGCGGCCGTCACGCCGCCGACGACGGCGCCCGCCCGCCCCGGCGTGGCCACCTTCCGCAAGCTCGGCCCGGTCCTGCTCGGCACGGCCGAGGTGCGCGTCGCGCCCGACGGGCCCGGCGCGAGCGTCGTGACGTGGGTCGAGGACCTGCACCTGCGCGGCCTCCCCCGGTGGGCCGTCTCCTGGGCCGCCCGCCCGCTCGCCGGCGCGATGGTGCGCCGCGCGCTGCGCAGGGTCCGCGCCGAGGTGACGGCCGGCGTCGGGCGCGGCGCGGGCACCACCCGCTAGGCGACCGCCGCGGCGCCCTCGCCGGGCAGACCCGTGCCACCGTCCGGTCGACGCAACGATCCGCCGCGATGGCGCCCTCCCACGCAACGGATCGCCGTCCGACACGCATCGTTCGGCCCGCTGCCGCCCGGTGCGGGCCGAATAGCCTCGACGGAGACGCGCCGGACGCCCCGCGGGCGACCGCGCGACCACTCACCCACGGGCCACACCCCGGCCCACCCGACGGAGGCGACCCTTGACCCGCACGCCCACCCCGCGCCACTTCCTCATGTGCCGGCCCACGTACTTCGACGTCACCTACGAGATCAACCCGTGGATGGACGTCACGCGGTACACCGACACCGCCACGGCGATCGCGCAGTGGGAGAGGCTCTACGAGCAGTACCTGGCGTGGGGCCACACGGTCGAGCTCATCGACCCGATCCCGGGCCTGCCGGACATGGTCTACGCCGCCAACGGCGCGATGGTCGTCGACGGCATCGTCTACTCGGCGAAGTTCCGCTACCCCGAGCGCGCCGCCGAGGCGCCCGCGTACCAGAAGTGGTTCGCCGACCGCGGCTTCGTCACGCACACCGCCGAGCACGTCAACGAGGGCGAGGGCGACATGCTCATGGCCGGCGACGTCATCCTCGGCGGCTCCGGCTTCCGCACCGACCCGCGCGCGCACCGCGAGCTCGCCGAGCTCACCGGCCGCGAGGTGGTCACGCTCGAGCTCGTCGACCCGCGCTGGTACCACCTGGACACCGCGCTCACCGCGCTCAACGGCACGCCCGACCAGCCGCTCGTCGCGTACTACCCGCCGGCGTTCTCCGAGCGGTCGCAGGGCGTCCTGCGCGAGCGCTTCCCGGACGCGATCATCGCGACCGAGCGGGACGCGCTCGTCCTCGGCCTCAACTCCGTCTCCGACGGCTACCACGTCGTGCACTCGGCCGCCGCGGTCGACTTCCCCGCGCAGCTGCGCGAGCACGGCTTCGAGCCGGTCGCGATCGACACCTCCGAGCTCCTCAAGGGCGGCGGCGGCGCCAAGTGCTGCACGCTCGAGATCCGCACGGCGAAGGAGAGCTGATGGACGCGCGCGACGACGCCCTGGACGCGGCCGTGGGCGGTTCCGCCGCCGGAGCCCCCGACGCCGGTGCCCCCGTGCCCGACGCCGGTGCCCCCGCCGCCCCGGGCCGTCACCTCGCGCACAACTACCACCCGCTGCCGGTGCGCATCGCCAGCGGCGAGGGCGCCTGGGTGCGCGACGTCGCGGGCATCGAGTACCTCGACTTCCTCGCCGGGTACTCGGCGCTCAACTTCGGCCACCGGCACCCGGCGCTCGTCGCCGCCGCGCACGCCCAGCTCGACCGGCTCACCCTGACCTCGCGCGCCTTCGAGCACGACGGGCTCGGCCTGTTCGCCGACCGGCTCGCCGGCCTGATCGGGCCGCTCGTCGTGAACGCCGCGGAGGCCGCGGACGGGCCGGGCACGCTCGTCCTGCCGATGAACACCGGCGCGGAGGCCGTCGAGACCGCGGTCAAGGCCGTGCGCAAGTGGGGCCACGAACGCCGCGGCGTTCCCGACGGGACCGCGACGATCGTCGTCGCCTCCGGGAACTTCCACGGCCGCACCACCACGGTGGTCTCCTTCTCCACCGACGACGACGCGCGGCGCGGCTTCGGCCCCTACACGCCCGGCTTCCGCGTGGTCCCCTACGGCGACGCCGACGCCGTGGCCGCCGCGATCGACCACACCACGGTCGCCGTGCTGCTCGAGCCGATCCAGGGCGAGGCGGGCGTCGTCGTGCCGCCCGTGGACTACCTGCCCTCGGTGCGCGCGGTGTGCGACGCGGCCGGCGTGCTGCTCGTCGCCGACGAGATCCAGTCCGGGCTCGGGCGCACGGGCACGACGCTCGCGTGCGAGGTCGTCGGGGTGCGGCCCGACCTCGTGTGCCTCGGCAAGGCTCTCGGCGGCGGCATCGTGCCGGTGTCCGCCGTCGTCGGGCGGGCGGACGTGCTCGGCGTGCTCACCCCGGGCACGCACGGCTCGACGTTCGGCGGCAACCCGCTCGCCACCGCCGTCGGGCTCGCGGTGATCGACCTGCTCGCCACCGGCGAGATGCAGGCCCGGGCCGCGCGCCTGGGCGGCCGGATGCACGCGCGGCTGGGCGAGATGGTGGCGGCCGGCCTCGCGGACGCCGCACGTGGCGTCGGGCTGTGGGCCGGCGTCGACGCCCCGACGGACCTCGGCACGGGGCGCGACCTGGCCGAGCGGATGCTCGCCAGGCGCGTGCTCGTCAAGGACACGCACGGCCGCACGGTGCGCCTGTCGCCGCCGCTCGTGATCTCCGACGACGACCTCGACTGGGCCCTCGACCGGCTCGCCGACGCCCTGAGCGCCTGACGCCCCGGCCCCACGGGGCACCGCGTCCCCGGCCGGGCGGCGGGGCCCGCGAGGCGGGCGGGCGGCGTCGGGCATGCTTGGGTCCGTGCTCCCCGCGGACCTCGACCCGATCGACGCGGCGATCCTGCGCGAGCTCGCGCGCGACGCGCGCACGAGCTTCGCCCGCATCGGCGCGGTGGTGAACCTGTCGGCGCCCGCGGTGAAGCGGCGCGTGGACCGGCTGCGGCGCGAGGGCGTCGTCGACGGGTTCACCGTGCGGCTGGACCCCGGCGCGCTCGGCTGGGGCACGGAGGCGCACGTCGAGGTGTTCGCGGCCGGCTCGACGAGCCCGGTGGTCATGCGCGAGGCGTTCGAGCGCTACCCCGAGATCGTCTCGGCGAGCACCGTCACCGGCGACGCCGACGCCCTCGTGCACGTCCGGGCGCGCGACATGTCGCACCTGGAGGAGGTCGTCGAGCGGATCAACGCCGAGCCGTTCGTCGTGCGCACCCGCTCGAGCGTCGTGCTCACGCCGCTCGTGCGGCGCGCGGACGTCCCCTCCCCCAAGGCCTGACCCGCCGTCGTCAGGAGGCGCCGCCCGTCCCCCGCTCGTCGTCGCGCACCTTCGTCGTGACGACCATGACCGGGCACGACGCGTGGTGCAGCACGGCCTGGCTCGTCGAGCCCAGCAGGAGGCCGGCGAACCCGCCTCGGCCCCGCGACCCCACGACGACGAGGTCCACGGCTGTGGAGAACTCGGTGAGCAGCTGGGCGGCGGTGCCGTCGAGCACATGCCGGCGCACCTGGAGGTCCGGGTGACCGGTGAGCGCGCGGTCGACGACGACGTCGAGCCCCTCGCCCACGTCGCGCAGCACCGCCTCGTGGTCGATCGCGCTCGGCAGCCACGCCAGGTAGCTCGTGGACGTCGCCACGGGCACCGCGGCGAGCGCGGTGAGCTCGGCCTGCCACGCCTCCGCCTCGTGGATCGCCCGCTCGAGCGCCACCTCCGCGGCCGCGGAGCCGTCCACGCCGACGACGATCCGGCGCACGGGCAGGTGGTCGCGCGACTCGCCGTCGTCCTCGGCCGCGGTCGCGCCGGTGCGGTCGTCGCGGCGGTAGGGCACGACGACGGTCGGGCAGTGCGCGTGCGCGGGCAGCGCCGACGAGACGGTGCCCAGCAGTCGCTCAGCGAAGCCGCCGCGGCCGCGCGTGCCGACGACGGCGAGCGCCGCCTCGCGGGACAGCTCGAGGAGCACGGCGGCCGCGTCGCCCGTGGCGACCGCCGACGTCGCGCGCAGCCCCGTGGGCTCGATGCGCGCGAGCGCCTCGTCCAGCACGGCCCGGGCGCCCTCGGCGATCGCGGTGTCGTCCAGGGCCGCGTACCCGCCGTCGAGCGCCGCCGCGGTGAAGGTCGGCACGGAGTACGCGCACACGAGGTGCAGGCGCAGGCCGTGGACCTTCGCGTAGGCGGCCGCCCAGTCCAGCGCCGCGAGGCTGGGTGGGGACCCGTCGACCCCGACCAGGACCACGTCGTGGTGCGTCATCGCTCCTCCCTCGGCAGCCGACACCCCCAGTCTGCCCCCGAGCGGCGCGCGATGGGCGCCGAACGGCCCGCCCGGGCGGGTCGGGACACCCCTCGGGCGACTCAGGACGCCCTCGGGCGGCTCGGGGGCTCGTGGCCCTGGGGCGCCCCCGGCGCCCCACTCAGGCCGCGACGGACGTCAGGTAGGGGTGCCAGGAGGGGTGCGGGCGCACCGCCGCCATGAGCAGCGCGGCGCTCGCGCGCGGGGCCGTCGGCGTGACGAGCAGCTGCCAGCCAAGCTCGGACAGCAGCCGGTCCGCCTTCTTGTGGTTGCACCGCGAGCAGGCCGCGACGACGTTGGTCCACTCGTGCACCCCGCCGCGCGAGCGCGGGTGCACGTGGTCGACGGTGTCCGCCGGGCCCGCGCAGTACGCGCAGCGGTGCCCGTCCCGGTGCAGGACGGTGCGCCGGGTCGGCGCGACCGCCGCGCGGTAGGGGACGTGCACGTACCGGGTCAGGCAGAGCACCTGCGGCATCGGCAGGGCGAACGACGCGGAGTGCAGGTAGCGGCCGTCGGACTCGAGGACCACGGCCTTGCCGCTCAGGACGAGCGTGACGGCCCGGTGCAGGCTCACCACGCAGAGCGGCTCGCGGCTGGCGTTGAGAAGGAGCGACCGGCGTGGCGCGGTCGTCGGATGGTGGTCCTCCGCGGCGGACTGGCTGTCCGGGACGGGGACCGGGACGTACGTGGATCGCACGGCTGGCCTCCGGTGTCGGCGGAACCCGGCTGGCTGCAGGGTCCGGTCAGGCACCCCCAGAGTACGCGCCGGAGCCGCCCGGACCGGTGAAATCCCGCCGAGAGCCGGGCGAACCGCACCTGAACGGCCCGCGGACGGGCGCCGTCACGGGCTCGCGACGGCCCGGCTGCGGCGCGGGGCGCGGGGCACCGTCGGGAGGGCGGCCGGCCCGGACAGCACGACGGCCCGCGGACGGGAGTCCGCGGGCCGTGTCGCGCGGGGCCTTCCCCGCGAGGCGTGCGTGTCAGGTGACCCGGACGAAGACCGGGTTGGACTGCCAGATCGCCCGGAACTGGATCGTCTTGCCCGGGCGCGGCGCGTCGATCTGCATCCCGTCGCCGGCGTAGATGCCCACGTGGCCCGGCGAGACGATGATGTCGCCCGGCTGGGGCTCGGTGACCCGGGTGCCGACGTCGTAGTAGGCGCTCGAGCTGCGCGGCAGGGAGATGCCCAGCTGCGCGTAGACGTACTGCACGAAGCCGGAGCAGTCGAAGCCGTCCGGGGTGCTGCCGCCCGCGACGTACGGGACGCCGACGTAGCGGGCCGCGATCTCGAGGACCGCGTTGCCGGCGACCGCCTGCGGGATCGCGTTGTTGACGGGACGGGCCTCGGCGCGGGACGCGGCGCTCGACGTGGAGCGCTGGACCCGCACGGGCTCGGGCTTGGGGTTCGCCGTGACGGTGATCTGCGGCGCCTCGAAGCCCCAGGAGACGTCCGCCGGCACCTCGACCACGGGCGAGGTCGCGAGCGCGGCGCGGGCCTCGGCGGTCAGGGCCGCGACGTCGACCGACGGCAGGGAGGCGGCGGGGCCCTCGGCGGGGGCGGCGGTCGCGGGAACCGCGATGCCGGTCAGGGCCAGACCGCCGGCGGCGCCGACGACGACGGAGCGCCGGCCGAACACCGCCATGCCCGTCGCAGCCGCAGCGGCGAGGTCGTCCAGCGGGGTCAGGGGACGGCTCTGCGCCCGGTGCTTTGCGCGATGGGAGTCGCTCACTCGTACCTCTCCGACGCCTGCGAGGTGAGCTGTCGGGTTCGGGTGGGAGATCACCCGGCCCCGGTCCCGCGCCGTGAGGCGCCGGCCCGGGACTTCACCCCAAGAGCACCGAGCGAACTCGGTGCTCGAAGTGGGTCCCCCGCTCCTGCCATGGGGTCAACGGACCTGCTGAGCGGTGGCAGGACTCGGCGTCCGCCAGCAGGGCTTCACGGAGGAGGGTTCCGTCAAGCGCTTCGCACAGTACCTGAGCCCTTCCGCACATGTCACGTTCCGGTCACGGTGGCGTCGGACACGTCGGGGCGAGGATCGCGTCGCGGGACGGGTCGGACACGCGCCGCGCCCCGCCGGGAGGGCCCAAGGTCCCAGGGGGGCTCCTACGCCTGCGCCGGGGCGGCCACGAAGACGTGCCGGGCGATCTCGTCCGGCAGGTCCAGGACGGTCGGCGCGCCGGGCGCGCCCACGGTCACCTGGCCCGCGCCCGGGCGGACCGTCACGACGGCGTCGGGCAGCACGCCCGCCGTCCGCAGCTGCCCGAGCAGCTCGATCTCGACCTGCACCGGCTCGCCCAGGCGCACGACCGTCGCCTGCGCCTCGGCGGCGCCGTCGAGCGAACGTGCGAAGACCGTCAGCGACACCACGCCGTCGAGGAACGCCGCCGCGGGCGCGTGCTCGCCGAGCTCGGCCAGCCCCGGGATCGGGTTGCCGTACGGCGAGCGCTGCGGGTGGTCGAGGAGCTCCACGAGCCGCTGCTCGACGACGTCGCTCATGACGTGCTCCCAGCGGCACGCCTCGTCGTGCACGAGCGGCCAGTCGAGCCCGATGACGTCCGTGAGCAGGCGCTCGGCGAGGCGGTGCTTGCGCATGACGCGCGTGGCGATGCGCCAGCCCTCCTCCGTGAGCTCGAGGTGCCGGTCCCCGCTCACGACGAGGAGCCCGTCGCGCTCCATGCGGGCGACCGTCTGCGACACCGTCGGGCCCGAGTGGCCGAGGCGCTCGGCGATCCGGGCGCGCAGCGGGACGATGCCCTCCTCGGCCAGCTCGTAGATGGTCTTGAGGTACATCTCGGTGGTGTCGATCAGGTCGCCGCTCACGCTGGCCTTCCTCCGTCCTCGCCGCTGCCGCCCCAAGGTTACGTCCCGGGCCCGCGCTCGGGGCGGGCCCCCGCGGCCGGCCCGGCGCGCCGGAGGGCGCACCCCGGCGCCGACCCGGCGCGCGCGGTGTGACGAGCGGCACCCCGCGGCCCCCGTGGACGTCCCCCTGGGCGGTCCCCTCCCCCGCCTAGAGTTGACGCCGTGATCGACGCGACGGCCATCGAGATCCCCGAGCACCTGCTCCCCGCGGACGGGCGGTTCGGCTCGGGGCCCTCGAAGGTGCGGCCGGCGCAGGTCGAGGCGCTGGCCGCCGTCGGCCCCGCGCTCCTGGGCACCTCGCACCGCCAGGCGCCCGTGCGCGACGTCGTGCGCCGCGTGCGCGCCGGGCTCGCCGACCTGTTCTCGCTCCCCGAGGGCTACGAGGTCGTGCTCGGCAACGGCGGCAGCACCGCCTTCTGGGACCTGGCCACGTTCGGCCTCGTGCGCGAACGCGCGCAGCTGTGCGCGTTCGGCGAGTTCGGCACGTCGTTCGCCACCGCGGTGCGCCGCGCCCCGTTCCTCGCCGAGCCGGACGTGCGCACGGCCGAGCCGGGCGCCGTCGTGCTCCCCGAGGCCGTCCCCGGCGTCGACACCTACTGCTGGCCGCACAACGAGACCTCCACCGGCGTGATGGCGCCCGTCCGGCGCCCGGCCGGGGCCGACGACGACGCGCTCGTCCTCGTCGACGCCACCTCGGGCGCGGGCGGGCTGCCCGTGGACGTCGCGGAGACCGACGTCTACTACTTCGCCCCGCAGAAGTGCTTCGCGTCCGACGGCGGCCTCTGGCTCGCGCTCGCGTCGCCCCGGGCGGTCGCCCGCGCGGAGGCGCTCGAGGCCGAGCGCTGGACGCCGCGGTTCCTGTCGTTCCCGACGGCGGTCGCCAACTCCCGCCAGGAGCAGACCCTCAACACGCCCGCCATCGCGACGCTCGTCCTCATGGCCGAGCAGGTCGAGTGGATGCTCGCCCAAGGTGGCCTGGCGTGGACGACGGCGCGCACCGCCGAGTCCGCGTCCCGCATCTACGCGTGGGCCGAGGCGCGCGACTGGGCGACCCCGTTCGTCGCCGACCCGGCCGCGCGCAGCCAGGTCGTGGCGACGATCGACCTCGACCCGGCGATCGACCACGCGGTGCTGTGCCAGGTGCTGCGCCGGCACGGCGTCGTCGACGTCGAGCCCTACCGGCGGCTCGGGCGCAACCAGATCCGGGTCGCGCTCTACCCGGCGATCGAGCCGGACGACGTCACGGCGCTGACCGCCTGCGTCGACCACGTGGTCGAGCGTTTGGCATGAACGCCCGCCCCCTCCGGGAGCGCGCCTTCCGGCGGGACCGGCTCACCCTGACGCTCGACGGCTCGTTCGTCACCTGGGGCTGGTTCCTCTACGCGTTCACCCCGATCGTCCCGCAGATCGCCGACGAGCAGGGGATCTCCTTCGGCCTGGCCGGCCTGCACGGCACCGCCATGGCCGTCGGTTCGGTCGTGTCCGGGTCGATCACGCCGACGCTCGCCGGCCGGTTCGGGCGGCGGGTGCAGCACCTCGTCGGGACGGTCCTCATCGTCGTCGGCGTCGTGGCGCTCATCAGCGGGTCCGTGCTCGCGGCGACGCTGCCCGCGGTGTTCGTCCTCGCGCTCGGCGGCAACCTCACCATCACCGCCGCGCAGCCCGCGCTCGTCGTGCACCACGGCCCGGCGGGCCCGTCCGCGGTGACCGAGGCGAACGGGCTGGGCTCCGGCATCGGGATCCTCGCCCCGCTCGCGGTGGGCCTGACGATCGGCGCCGGGTGGGGGTGGCGGCCCGCGGTCGCGGCGACGGTGCTGCTCGCGGTCGGCGTCGGGATCGCGACGGCGAGCCTGCGCGGCGAGCCGTCGCTGGAGCGACCCGCCCCCGTCGCGCACGCGGACCGCCCCGCGGAGACCCGCTTCCCGCCCGAGCTGTGGTTCTTCTGGCTGTCGATGCTGTGCGGGTCGGCGATCGAGTTCTCCACGACGTTCTGGGCCGCGGACGTCCTCGAGACCCGCACGGGCGCGTCCGCGGCGCTCGCGACCGCGGCGGTCACCGGCCTCATCGCGGGCATGACGGCGTCGCGCTTCGTCCTCGGCCCGCTCGCCGCGCGCAAGGCGCCCGAGAAGCTGCTCCTCGTGGGCTACGCGGTCGCCCTGGTCGGCTGGGCGGTGTTCTGGACGGCGACGACGCCGACGCTCGCCGTCGTCGGCCTCGTCGTCGCGGGCCTCGGGTACGGGCCGCACTACCCGCTGTCCGTGGCGCTCGTGCTGCGTGCGGCGGGGGCGCGGCCCGACAAGGCGCAGGGCGTCGCGTCGGTCGGCGTCGGGATCGCGGTCGGCGGCGCGCCGTTCGCGCTCGGGGCGCTCGCCGACGCCGTGGGCACGCACAGCGCGTTCCTCGTCGTCGCGGGCCTCATCGTCGTCGGCGGCGGTGCGGTCCTCCTCGGCCTGCGCTCCGTGCGCGCCCGGGTGCGCGCCACCGCGGCCGAGCGGCTCGCCTGAGGCGAGCGGCGCCGTCGGTCGGCGCCGTGGGGCGCCGTCGGGCGCTCAGGCCGCCGTCGTCGAGTCGGACGCCTCCTGCTGGCGCAGGGCCTCCGCGGTCCGCCGGCGCTCCTCCGCCTCGTGCGGCCACAGCACCTGCAGGTGCGGGCGGCTGAGCAGGCGGTAGCGCACCTCGACGTTCCAGTTCCGGATCGCCCAGATCCCGGCGGCCCCGGCGACGAGCAGCGCGCTGATCGCGCCGACGCCGATCGACCAGCGGGCGCCGAACTGCTCGGCCACCCAGCCCACCACGGGCGAGCCGATGGGCGTCGCGCCGAGGAACACGATGAGGTAGATCGACATGACCCGGCCGCGCATCTGGGGGTCGGTCGAGACCTGGATCGTCGCGTTGGCGGCCGTGAGCATGGTCAGCGACGCGAAGCCGACGGGGATCGTGGCGAGCGCGTAGAGCTCGTACGTGGGCATGAGCGCCATGGCGCCGGCGGCGACGCCGAAGCCGAGCGCGGAGGCGATGACCAGGCGCACGCGCGGCCGCTCGCGACGGGCCGCCATGAGCGCGCCCGTCAGGGAGCCGATGGCGAGGATCGAGCCGAGGATGCCGTACTCCCCCGGGCCCTTGCCGAACTCCGTGCGCGCCATGACCGCGCTCGTGAGCTGGAAGTTCAGGCCGAACGTGCTCACCACGCCGACGACCGCCATGACGACGAGGAGGTCGGTGCGGTTGCGCACGTAGCGCAGGCCCTCGCGGATCTGGCCCTTGCCGCGCGAGGTCCGCTCGACGGGCTGCAGGTCGCGCGTGCGCATGGCCATGAGCGCGCCGATCGTCGCGGCGAAGCTCACCGCGTTGATGAGGAACACCCAGCCGGTGCCGACCCACGCGATGAGCAGGCCCGCGACGCCCGGGCCGATCATGCGCGCGGCGTTGAAGGACGCGCTGTTGAGGCCGACGGCGTTCGGCAGGCGCTCCGGCGGGACCATGTCCGCGACGAACGTCTGCCGGGCGGGGGCGTCGATCGCGGAGACGCAGCCGAGCAGGCCCGCGAACACGTACACGTGCCACAGCTGGGCGTGGCCGCCCAGGACGAGCAGGCCCAGGCCCGCGGCGAGCACGCCCATGCCGCCCTGCGTGGCCATGAGGAGCTTGCGGCGGTCGACGCGGTCGGCGAGCACACCGGCCCACGCGGACAGGAACAGCGCGGGCGCGAACTGCAGCGCCGTCGTGATGCCGACCGCGATGCCGGAGTCGTCGGTGAGGTGGGTCAGGACGAGCCAGTCCTGCGCGACCCGCTGCATCCAGGTGCCGACGTTGGCGACGAGCGCGCCGGCGAACCAGAGGCGGTAGTTGCGGTAGGCGAGGGAGGCGAACGTGTTCCTCATCCCTCGGCCACCTTCCGCAGGAGGACGGTCGCCTGCGCGAGCACCTGGCGCTCCTCCGGGGTGAGTCGGGCGAGCCGGCCGGCGAGCCACTCGTTGCGGCGCCGGCGGGTCTCGCGGACGTGGGTCGTGCCGGCCTCGGTGATCGAGACGATCACCTGGCGGCGGTCGGTCGGGTGCTCGTCGCGGCGCGCGAGCCCGGCGGCGACGAGCGCGTTGATGGTGCGCGACATGTGCGGGGGCTGGACGCGCTGCTCCTCGGCGAGCGCGGACGGCGTCATCGGGCCGTGGTTCGACAGCGCGGCGAGCACGGCGTACTGCCCGTCGGTGATGTCCTCGGACGAGCGCTCCTGGCGCAGCCGGCGCACGGCGCGCATGAGCACCACGCGCAGGTCGCCGGCGAGGGTGCCGGGGCGGCACGCGGACGCGGGCTGCGGGGTCAGGACGGGATCGGGCACGGTGATTACCTTAGGTCATTACCTTGGGTAAGGACCACTCGCGGGCGGGTGATCCCGCTCACGCCCGACGGCGCGCCGCACCCGGCCCCGGACGCACGACGGCCCCCCGAGCGCCGGGCTCGGGGGGCCGTCGTGGACGGTCGGGGCGTCAGACCCCGAGGAGCTCGCGGATCGGCGTCATGGCGAAGTAGACGACGAAGAGCACGCCGCAGACCCACAGCAGCGGGTGCACCTCACGCGCCTTGCCCATCGCCAGCTTGAGCACGACGTAGGCGACGAAGCCCGCGCCGATGCCGACGGTGATCGAGTAGGTGAACGGCATGAGCACGATCGCGAGGAACGCCGGGATCGCGACCTCGAAGTTGCGCCAGTCGATGCCCGAGATCTGCATCATCATGAGGAAGCCGACGACCACGAGGGCCGGCGTCGCGGCCTCGTACGGCACCATCGCGACGAGCGGCGCGAGGAACGTCGCGAGCAGGAACGCGATGCCCGTGACGACCGACGCGAGACCCGTGCGCGCGCCGTCGCCGACGCCCGCCGCGGACTCGATGTAGCTCGTGTTCGACGACGCCGACGCGGCACCACCGGCGGCCGCGGCGATCGAGTCGACGATGAGGATCTGCTTGGTGCGCGGCGGGTTGCCGTCCTCGTCGAGCAGGCCGGCCTCGCCACCGATGGCGACCATCGTGCCCATCGTGTCGAAGAAGTCGGCGAGCATGACCGAGAAGACGAGCAGGACGACCGCGAGGATGCCGATCTTCTCGATCGAGCCGAACAGCGAGAACTGGCCCACGAGCGAGAAGTCCGGCGTCGCGACGACCTTCTCCGGCAGCTCGGGGACGACGAGGCCCCAGCCGGTCGCGTTGTCGTCGGACCGCGGGCCGACACCGGCCACCGCCTCCACGATCACCGCGAGGACCGTCGAGGTCACGATGCCGATGAGGATCGCGCCGCGGATCTTGCGGACGTACAGGATGATCGTCAGGAACAGGCCGATGACGAACACGAGCATCGGCCAGCCGGCGAGCGAGCCACCCACGCCGAACGCCAGCACCGGGTTGCCCGGCCGGACGATGCCGGAGTCGACGAGGCCGATGAGGGCGATGAAGAGGCCGATGCCGACGCCGATCGCCGTCTTGAGCTCCTTGGGCACCGCCTTGAAGACGGCCTCACGGAACCCGGTGAGCACGAGCACGAGGATGATCAGACCCTCGAGCACGATGATGCCCATCGCGTCCGGCCAGGTCATGCCCGGCATGGACGCGATGGAGAAGGTCAGGAAGGCGTTGAGGCCGAGGCCGGCCGCGATCGCCAGGGGGAACCTCGCGACGACGCCCATGAGGATGCTCAGGACGCCCGCGGCCAGCGCCGTGACCGCGGCGATCCGCGCCACGCCGGCGTCGCCCTCGCCACCCAGCACGATCCCGGAGGCGTCCGGGATCGTGCGCAGGATGAGAGGGTTGAGCACGACGATGTAGCTCATCGCGAAGAAGGTCACCAGACCGCCTCGGACCTCGGTCCAGACGGTGGAGCCTCTCTCGGTGATCTGGAAGTACCTGTCGAGCGCGCTGAGGGGGCGCGCCTGGGGGGCCTTCTCGGCCTCGGAGGGGGTGGTGGTCTGCGCCATGGCGCAGAGAATGGCAGATGTCGCGGGGCGAGACGGTGCGCTTCGGCGACGCGATTCGCGTGTCGTCCGGCGCGTCGTCCTGGTGGCGTATCTCGCGGCCGTCGGAGTCGTCACGCTCTGGCCCGCGCCGCCCGACCCGACGCAGAGCCCGCTGCTCGAGCGGGTGCTCGCGTGGGCCCACGGCATCGGCCTGCCCGAGGCGGTCGACGTCATGGTCGTCGAGGCCGTCGCCAACGTCGTGATGTTCGTCCCGCTCGGCCTGCTCCTCCCCTGGGCGGCGGGCTGGCGGCCCTGGCGCGCGGTCCCCGCCGGCCTCGCGCTGTCCACCGCGATCGAGCTCACCCAGATCGCCCTGCCCGAGCGCGTCCCCACCGTGCAGGACGTCGTCATGAACACCCTCGGCGCCGCGGTCGGTGCGACGGCGGTGGTCCTCACCCGCCGGGCCCGCGCCTCCCGGGCGGGCCGCGCCGCCGCACCTGACGCGGTCGCCGCTCCGGTGCCCGACGGCGCCCCCCACGCCGGTCCGCAGGGCGCGTCCGAGCCGGTGCCCGACGGCGGAGCGGGGCCGAACGCCTAGGAATCACCCGCTCCCTGGCCCCCCGAGGTCTCAAGCGCCCCGTCCCACCGTCCGACAGGAGGGCATGGACCCCAGCGCGCACCTGCCCGGCTCCCGGGCGGCCGAGCCCGCCGCGGACGTCGCGGCGGCGCCCGACGCGCCCGCCGTCCCCACCCAGAAGACCGACTGGCGCGACGCCCTGTCCGTCGGGGTGCGCGACCTCGCCGAGATCGCGCTGTCGCTCGCCCTCGAGGCGGTCGTCGCGGCCGGCAGCCCCATGCTCCCCTTCGTCGTCCTCGAGGACGCGAGCGGTCGCCGCATGACCCGCTTCGACGGCGACCCGGTCGCCGCGATCGACCACGCCCGCGCGTACGCCGAGGGGTCGGGCGCGGACCGCGCCGCGGTGTGCTGGGACGGCTGGCTCACCGTCGGCGGGGTGCGCCAGGACGCCGTCGTCGTGCAGGCCTCCGACCGCCGCCGCTCCGGCGTGGTCGTGGCGCACCGCTACCGCGAGACGCTCGAGGGCGTCGTCGTGGTGGGCAAGCCGGTGCTCGTCGGGCCGGGCGACCCCGTCGTCCTGTGACCACGTAGGCTGCGGCGCATGACTCCCGCGGGCCCGTCCGGCGCAGGTGTGCCCGAGGACGCCCCCGCGGGCGTGCGCGGGCTCCTCGCGCCGAGCTCGCTGCGCCCGCTCGACCTCGACCTGCGCCGCGTGTTCTGGACGCTCACCGGCGTCTGGGCGGTCGTGCTCGCGGTGGTGCTGGTGCTCGCCGCCACGCGCGGCGTCGAGGGGCGGACGGTCGCGATCTGCGCGACCGGCGTCGCGCTGGGCTTCCTGGCGCTCGCCTGGGAGCGCCGGCACACGGCGGCCGAGCGCCGCCGCGCCGCGTCGACCTGAGCCTCAGGCCTCCTCGGCCGGGGCCTCCGCGGTCTCCTCGACGGGCTCGGCCTCGGCGGGTTCGGTCTCGGCGGGTTCGGTCTCGGCGGGCACGTCCGCGGCCGGGGCCTCGCCGGCCGGCTCCTCCGCGCTCTCCTCGGCCACGGCCTCGGCGGGAGCCTCCGCCACGGCCTCGGCGGGCTCGGTCTCGGCGTGCGCCTCGGCGGGAGCCTCCGCCGCGTCCGCCTGCACCGCGTCGGACCCGGCGGTCCCCTCCTCGGCCTGCGCCTCGCCGGCCGCCCGGGGCTCGCGCGGCTCCACCAGGTACTCGGTGTCCACCGGCGGGGCGGGCCAGTCGCTGCTGGGCGCCGGGGCGTCGGTCTCCGAGTGCGCCCCGCAGCCGTGGTCCATGCTCACGACGCGGCCGTCGTCGGGCGACCACTCGTTCGCGCACACGCCGAACATCTGGCGCAGCGACCCCGCGAGCAGGACGAGGAAGCCGCACGTCGAGCAGGGCTGCTCCGCCGCCACCGCGCCGGGCGCCGTCGGGCCGCGGCTGCCGGTGTACCAGCGGGTCGCGGCCTCGTCGCGGCCGCGGCGCGAGAGCACGCGGCGCCGGCCCAGGCCGAGCTCGTGGATCGCCACGGTGTCGGCGTCCACGTCGCCGGTCGCCTCGTAGCCCTGGTCGAGCCGGTCGTCGTCGGGCAGGTACGGCAGGACGTCGCCCGGGCCGAGGTCGCCGGGGCGCAGCCGCTCGGCCCACGGCACCCACGGCGGCGCGAGGATCGCCCCGTCCCCGGGCAGCAGCACGACCTCGCACACGGTCGCCGTCCGCCCGCGCGGCACCCGCGCGAGCGTCACGGTCCAGTGCCAGCCTACGTAGCCGGGCACGTTCGCCGCGAACCGGTGCGCGAGCAGGCGCTCGCCCTCGACGACGGCGCCGAGGTGCTCGCCGACGAGCTCGGGCCCGCCCGCGACCTCCACCGCCGCCTCGCGCGCGAGGTCGACGGCGGACCGCAGGACGGGATCCAGGGTGGCGGCGGCCATGCGGGCTCAGGCGTCCAGGTCGTCGGCGACGGCGCGGAGCATGGTCGCGACCTGCTTCGCGCGCTTGCCGTCGGGGTAGCGGCCGCGGCGCAGGTTCGCGCCGACGGAGTCGAGCAGCTTGATCAGGTCCTCGACGATGACGGCCATGTCGTCGGCGGGCTTGCGCTGGGCGCGCGCGACCGACGGCGGCGGGTCGAGCAGGCGCACGGAGAGCGCCTGCGGGCCGCGACGGCCGTCGGCGACGCCGAAGTCGACGCGCGTCCCGGGCTTGGGGGCCGTCACGCCCGCCGGGAGGGCGGACGCGTGCAGGAACACCTCGCCGCCGGAGTCGTCGGCGATGAAGCCGAAGCCGCGCTCGGCGTCGAACCACTTGACCTTGCCGGTGGGCACCAGGACCTCTGCAGGGGACGGGCCCGCGCAGGGTTGCCGCGCGGGCGGGGCTGACCTGGCCAGCCTATCCGAGCGCGTGCGGCGCCCGGCGGGCCGGGACGGGTGAGGGGGACGCCGCGACCTGCGCGGTGACGCGGGCCGCGACCTGCGCCGCGACGTGCGCGACGCGGACGGGGACGGGGACGCGGGCGACGCCCTACCAGAGCACCGCGATGGCGATGTTGAGGACCGTCAGCGCGCCGATGCCGGCCCACACCCAGGGGGGCACCGAGTCCTTGCGGCGGTTGAGCCAGGCGAGCACGAGGATGACGACGAGCACCCCGAGCTTCACGGCCACCTTGGTCTGGTTGACCTCCACGTCCAGCGCGGCCTCGTTGATGCCGACGAGGGCGACGCCCGTGACGAGCTGGGTGAGCGCGCCGTGCAGCACGAGCGCGTCGATCTTGCGGGTCTTGGCCCGCCACTGCACGAGGACACCGCCGATGATCCCGGCCAGGCCGATGAAGTGCAGGATGAGCAGCAGACCCTTGACGACCTCCACGGTCCCTCCCATGCGACGAGTGCTCTGAGTGATCTTCGCACGTCCGCGCGCGGATCTCCCCTGGACAGGGGCCGGGTCTCGGCCGGACGGCGGCCGGGTCGCGGCGCCGGGCGGGGCGCCGGGCGGGGCGCGAGCGGACCTCGCCGCCCGGCGCGCGAGGGCCGTCCCGCCACGGGCCGCCTGACGGCCGTGGGCCGCGGCGCCGTATCGTGGTGCGGATGGGCTTCACGCAGCACCTGCGCGCGCGCGGCGAGGACGGACTCGCCGCGCTCCTCGCGCTGCGGCCAGAGCTCGCCTCGCCGCCGCCGTCCTCGGTCCGGGCCCTCGCGGCGCGCGCGAGCGGCCGTGCCACGGTCGAGCGCTCGCTCGCCGGCCTGGACGCGCTCACGCTGCAGGCGCTCGAGGCCGTCCTCGCGCTCGCCGGCACCGCCGCCTTCCCCGCCGGCGTCACGCCGGACGACGTCGCGCGCGCCACCGGGGCCGACGTCGCCACGCTCGCCCCGGTCCTGCGCGACCTGCTCGACCGCGCGCTCGTGTGGACCGACGCGTGGCCCGCGCCCGACGACGCGCGCCTGCGTCCGGCCCCCGGCCTCGAGGACGTCCTCGGCCCCTACCCCGCCGGGCTCGGCCCGACGCTCGCCACCACGCTGCGGCGCCGCACCCCGCAGGCCCTCGAGCGCCTCGCCGCCGACACCGGCCTGCCCGCGGACGCGGGTCCGGGCCCGGTCGCCACGGCCGTCGCGACCACCGCCGACGGCGAGCCCGCGGTCACCGGCGCCCTCGCCGCGCACCTGGCCGACCCGGCGACCGTCGAGCGGCTGCTCGCCGACGCCCCGCCGGCCGCGTGCAAGATCCTCGACGCGCTCGCGTGGGGCCCGCCCGTGGGCCAGGCCCCGCCGCAGCAGGGCCCGGCCACCCCGGCGCGCACCGCCGTGCAGTGGCTCCTGCGCCACGGCCTGCTCGCGATGAGCGACACCCAGCACGCGGTCCTCCCGCGCGAGATCGGCCTCGCGCTGCGCGGCGGCCGCACGCACCGCGCGCCCGCCCTGCCCCCGGCGCTCACCCCGGCCACCCCCACGCCCGACGCGGTCGACGGCGACGGCGCCCGGCACGCGGAGGAGATGGTCCGCCTCGTCACGACGCTCGTCACGCTGTGGGGCGAGCAGCCCGCCGGGCAGGTGCGCCAGGGCGGGCTCGGCGTGCGCGAGCTGCGCCGCCTCGCCACGCGCCTGGAGGTGACCGACACCGAGGCGGCCCTGGTCGTCGAGGTCGCCGAGGCGGCCGGCCTGATCGCCGACGACGGCGCCGAGCAGCCCTCGCTCGCGCCGACGACCGACGTCGACCCCTGGCTCGAGGCCCCGCTCGGCGAGCGCTGGGCGACCCTCGCGCAGGCCTGGCTCGCCTCGGACCGGGCGACATGGCTCGTCGGCTCGCGCGACGAGGGCGGCACCGCGCGCGGCGCGCTCGACCCCGAGCTGCGCCGGCCCTGGGTGCCGCGGCTGCGCGCGACGACGCTCTCCGTGCTCGCGACCGAGGGCGCGCTCGACGCCGACCAGGTGCTCGAGGTGCTGCGCTGGCGCACGCCCCGCACGCCGCCCGCCGCGCACGGCGTCGCCGCGGTGATCGCGGAGGCGACCATGCTCGGCGTCGTCGGTGCGGGCGCGCTCACCAGCGCGGGCCGGGCCCTGCTGGCCGGCGGCGACGCGGCGGCGGCGCTCGAGGCGCAGCTGCCCGCCACGGTCGGCGAGGTGCTGCTCCAGGGCGACCTGACCGGCGTCGTGCCCGGACGGCCCGACCCCGAGCTGGCCCGGCTGCTCGAGGCCGCGGCGCGCGTCGAGTCCCGCGGCGCGGCCCTGACCGTGCGCTTCACCGAGGAGAGCGTGCGCGGAGCCCTCGACGCCGGTCTCACCGCCGAGGAGATCCTCGCCGGGCTGTCCCGGCACGCGCGCACGGGCGTCCCGCAGCCGCTGGAGTACCTCGTGACCGACGTCGCGCGGCGGCACGGCCTGCTGCGCGTCGGCACCGCGTCGTCGTACGTGCGCGTCGACGACCCGTCCCTGCTCGTCGGCCTGGCCGGCGACCGGGCGCTCGCGTCGCTGCACCTCGTCGAGCTCGCGCCGACCGTGCTCGCCGCGCAGGTGCCCGCCGCGGTGCTCGCCGAGGCCCTGCGCGAGCGCGGCCTCGCCCCCGTCGTCGAGGGTCCCGACGGCCAGGTGATCGTGACCGGCCGGTCGGCGACCCGGGTCCGCGCGCGCCGCGGCCGTCGGACGGGCGCCCGGCCGGCCGTCGACGCCGACGCGACCGAGGCCCGCGAGCGCCGCCTGCACCGGCTCGCCTCCGACCTGCTCAGCGCGGACCGCAAGCGCGGCGACCTCGACGACGACCTCGACCCGAACGACCCCGCCGGCCCGTCGCTCGCGCTCGGGCTGCTGCGCGAGGCGGCCGAGGAGCACCGGCCCGTGTGGCTGCAGCTCGTCGGCCCGGACGGCTCCACGTCGCGCCGGCGCGTGCGGCCGCTGCGCGTGGACGCGGGGCGCGTGCGCGTGCTGGACCTGGACCGGGAGGCGGAGCTGACCGTGGCGGTGCACCGGATCGTGGACGTCACGCCGTGACGGGCCCGCTCATCGTCCAGAGCGACAAGACGCTGCTGCTCGAGGTCGACCACCCCGACGCCGACGCGTGCCGCCGCGCGATCGCGCCGTTCGCCGAGCTCGAGCGCGCGCCGGAGCACGTGCACACCTACCGGCTCACGCCGCTGGGGCTGTGGAACGCGCGCGCCGCCGGGCACGACGCGGAGCAGGTCGTGTCCGTGCTGCTCGAGTACTCGCGCTACCCGGTGCCGCACGCGCTGCTCGTCGACGTCGCCGAGACGATGGCGCGGTTCGGCCGGCTGCAGCTCGTCTCGCACCCCGTGCACGGGCTCGTGCTGCACGCGCTCGACCGCGCGGTGCTCGAGGAGGTGCTGCGCTCGCGGCGGACCGCGGGCATGCTCGGCGCCCGCATCGACGACGACGACGTCGCGGTGCACCCCAGCGAGCGGGGCCGCCTCAAGCAGGCGCTGCTCAAGCTCGGCTGGCCGGCCGAGGACCTCGCCGGGTACGTCGACGGCGAGGCGCACCCGATCGACCTCGACACCACCGACTGGCACCTGCGCCCCTACCAGGAGCAGGCGGTGGAGAGCTTCTGGCACGGCGGCAGCGGCGTCGTCGTGCTCCCCTGCGGCGCCGGCAAGACCCTCGTGGGGGCGGGGGCGATGGCCCGGTCCCGCACGACGACGCTCATCCTCGTCACGAACACGGTCTCGGCGCGCCAGTGGCGCGACGAGCTGCTGCGCCGCACCACGCTGACCGAGGACGAGATCGGCGAGTACTCGGGCTCGCGCAAGGAGGTCCGCCCGGTCACGATCGCGACCTACCAGGTGCTCACCACGCGCCGGAAGGGCGTGTACCCGCACCTGGAGCTGCTGGACGCGCGCGACTGGGGCCTCATCGTCTACGACGAGGTGCACCTGCTCCCCGCGCCCGTGTTCCGGATGACCGCGGACCTGCAGGCGCGCCGCCGCCTCGGACTCACCGCGACCCTCGTGCGCGAGGACGGCCGCGAGGACGACGTGTTCTCGCTCATCGGCCCCAAGCGCTTCGACGCGCCGTGGAAGGACATCGAGGCGCAGGGCTGGATCGCGCCGGCGGAGTGCGTCGAGGTGCGCCTGACCCTGCCCGATGCCGACCGGCTCGCCTACGCGACGGCCGAGCCCGAGGACCGGTACCGCCTCGCGGCGACCGCGGCGGGCAAGAACCGGGTGGCCGAGCGGCTCGTCGAGCGGCACGCGGGCGAGCAGGTGCTCGTCATCGGGCAGTACCTGGACCAGCTCGAGGAGCTGGCCGAGCACCTGGACGCGCCGCTCATCACGGGGGCGACGACCGTGCGCGAGCGCCAGCGGCTGTTCGCGGCGTTCCGCGCGGGCGAGGTGGACCGGCTCGTGGTGAGCAAGGTCGCGAACTTCTCGGTCGACCTGCCCGAGGCGGCCGTCGCGATCCAGGTCAGCGGGTCCTTCGGGTCGCGGCAGGAGGAGGCGCAGCGGCTCGGCCGGATCATGCGACCGAAGGCCGACGGCCGCACCGCGCACTTCTACGCGATCGTCGCGCGCGACACGGTCGACCAGGACTTCGCCGCGCACCGGCAGCGGTTCCTCGCCGAGCAGGGCTACGCCTACCGGATCGTCGACGCGGAGGACCTGTTCTCCGCGTCGTGACCGGCGCCGCGCGGGCGGCGCCGGGCCCGGTGTGGCGCGCGTCACGAGCCGCTCGGGCCCGGGGCTACGATTGCGGATCGTCCCCCGAGAGGAACGATGCGTGACATGGGCGTCCAGGACGCACCGCAGTGGTTGATCCCGGCGTGGGTTCGTGCCTGCGTCGGCGCCGGCGCGACCGCGCCGACCGAGGAGATCGAGCTCGCCGGCGAGCGGATGCTCGCCCGCTGGACCGAGCCCGGACGGCACTACCACAACGCCCGCCACCTGTGCGAGGTGCTCGCGCACGTCGACGAGCTCGCCGAGGAGGCGCACGAGCCCGACCTCGTCCGGCTGGCCGCCTGGTACCACGGCGCGGTGTTCGACGCGGCCGAGCGCGCCTCCTACGCCCACCGCGGCGGCGAGGACGAGCGCGCGAGCGCGATCCTGGCCCGCCTCGAGCTGGGCGAGCTCGGCCTGCCGGCCCGCGCGGTCGACCGGGTCGCCGAGCTCGTCACCGCCCTCGAGCGGCACACGCCCACCCCGGTCGACGAGGACTGCGCGGTGCTGTGCGACGCGGACCTGGCGATGCTCGCCGCGGAACCGCAGCGCTACAAGGCCTACGTCGCCGACATCCGCGCCGAGTACGCGCACATCCCGGTCGAGGAGTTCGTGCGGGCGCGCATCGCGATCCTGCGCCGGCTGCTCGCGCGGCCGCGCCTGTTCGCCAGCCCGCTCGCGCACGGCTGGGAGGAGCCGGCCCGGCAGAACGTCGAGGCCGAGCTGCAGCGGCTCGAGAAGGAGCTCGCCGCGATCGAGACCGCGGGCCCGTTCCCGCTCGGGTACCCCGCGGCCCCCGAGGGCGAGGAGCCCGGCGACGCCGACCGCGCCGCAGCGCACCCGGAGCCGCCGGCGCGCTGAGCGCGCGTGCACAGGGCCGGCCCCGCCTGCGGCCCCACTGCACCCCTTCGCATCCCCAGTGCCGACGCCCGGTGTCCACAGGGGCGACAGGCCCGCCGCCCGCGCCGCCCGCGGCCGCCGTAGCCTCGCGGCTCCGACCGAGAGGAGAGGCGATGCGGTACGAGGTGGACAGCGCCCAGGTGGCCCGCGCGAGCGCGGCGGCCGGGGCCTCCGTGACGGCGATCCGCACCGAGGTGGCCGCGCTCATGCGGCACCTGACGGACCTCCAGGCGACCTGGCGCGGCAGCGCCGCGACGGCGTTCGCCGGGGTCGTCGGCGACTGGGCGGCCACCCAGCAGCGTGTCGAGGCGAGCCTGGACCGGATCACGCAGGCGCTGGCCGCGGCGGCCCAGCAGTACGCCGACGCCGAGACGGCGGCCACGCGGCTGTTCGCCCGCTGACGCGCGCGCCGGGGGGCGCCCCGTCGGCGCCCGGGCCCCGCGGGTGCGGGCCCGGGCGCCGGTGGTTCAATCGCCGGGTGCGCACGGACCCCGAGGACCGCCGGTGACGGTCCTGATCGACCCGCCGATGTGGCCGCGGCACGGCCGCGTCTGGGGCCACCTCGTCAGCGACACGTCCCTCGACGAGCTGCACGCGCTGGCCGCCGCCGCGGGCATCCCGCGGCGCGGCTTCGACCTCGACCACTACGACGTGCCCGCCGAGGCCTACCCCGAGCTCGTCCGGCTGGGCGCGGTGCTCGTCGACGGCCGCGAGCTCGTGCGGCGGCTGCGCGCCTCGGGGCTGCGCGTGCCCGCCCGCGACCGGCGCGCTCCCGCGGACCCCGACGCAGGGGCCTGAGGACGCCCGCACGGGCCCGGCGACGGGGCCCGGGTACGCCGACGGCGGGCGCCCCCGGAGGGACGCCCGCCGTCGCGAGTCGTGGCAGGACTCAGAAGTCCATGCCGCCCATGCCGCCGTCGTTGTTGCCGCCGGCAGCGGGCTTCTCCGGCTTGTCCGCCACCACGGCCTCCGTGGTGAGGAACAGGCCGGCGATCGACGCGGCGTTCTGCAGCGCGGACCGCGTGACCTTGACCGGGTCGGCGACGCCGGCCGCGAGCAGGTCCTCGTACTCGCCGGTCGCGGCGTTGAGGCCGTGGCCGACGGGCAGGTTGCGGACGCGCTCGGCGACGACGCCGCCCTCGAGGCCGGCGTTGATCGCGATCTGCTTGAGCGGCGCCTCGATGGCGGCCTTGACGATCGCGGCACCGGTGGCCTCGTCGCCCTCGAGCTCGAGCTTCTCGAAGGCGTCCTTGCCGGCCTGGATGAGCGCGACGCCACCACCGGCGACGATGCCCTCCTCCACGGCGGCCTTGGCGTTGCGGACCGCGTCCTCGATGCGGTGCTTGCGCTCCTTGAGCTCGACCTCGGTGGCCGCGCCGGCCTTGATGACGGCGACGCCGCCGGCCAGCTTGGCGAGGCGCTCCTGGAGCTTCTCGCGGTCGTAGTCCGAGTCGGTGTTCTCGATCTCGGAGCGGATCTGCGCGACGCGGCCGGCGATCTGCTCCGGGTCGCCCTGGCCCTCGACGATCGTGGTCTCGTCCTTGGTGACGACGACCTTGCGGGCCTGGCCGAGCAGGTCGAGGGTCGCGTTCTCCAGCTTGAGACCGACGGTCTCGGAGATGACCTGGCCACCGGTGAGGATGGCCATGTCCTGCAGCATCGCCTTGCGGCGGTCGCCGAAGCCCGGGGCCTTGACGGCGACGGACTTGAACGTGCCACGGATCTTGTTGACGACCAGGGTGGCGAGCGCCTCGCCCTCGACGTCCTCGGCGATCACGAGCAGCGGCTTGCCGGCCTGGATGACCTTCTCCAGGAGCGGCAGCATGTCCTTGACGTTCGAGATCTTGGACTCGACGAGCAGCACGTAGGCGTCCTCGAGGACGGCCTCCTGGCGCTCGGGGTCGGTGACGAAGTACGCCGACAGGAAGCCCTTGTCGAAGCGCATGCCCTCGGTCAGCTCGAGCTCGAGGCCCAGCGCGCTGGACTCCTCGACGGTGATGACGCCCTCGTTGCCGACCTTGTCCATCGCCTCGGCGATGAGCTCGCCGATGGCCGGGTCCGCGGCGGAGATGGCGGCCGTGGCGGCGATCTCCTCCTTGGTCTCCACGTCCTTGGCGTTGGCCAGGAGCGCGGTGGTGACCGCCTCGACGGCCTTCTCGATGCCGCGCTTGAGCGCGATCGGGTTGGCGCCCGCGGCGACGTTGCGCAGACCCTCCTTGACGAGCGCCTGGGCCAGCACCGTCGCGGTCGTCGTGCCGTCACCGGCGACGTCGTCGGTCTTCTTCGCGACCTCCTTGACGAGCTCGGCGCCGATCTTCTCGAACGGGTCCTCGAGCTCGATCTCCTTGGCGATCGAGACGCCGTCGTTCGTGATGGTGGGGGCGCCCCACTTCTTCTCGAGGACGACGTTGCGCCCCTTCGGCCCGAGGGTCACCTTCACGGCGTCGGCGAGGGCGTTCATGCCCCGCTCCATGCCGCGACGGGCGTCCTCGTCGAACGCGATGATCTTGGCCATTCGGATGGATCCTCCGTGTGTGGCGGACAGAGCGGCCGAGGTGCCCGCGACGGACGGGCCGTGCCGCGGCGGTCACGTCCCGCCGCAGCCCGACCCTCACCGGCGGCCGATTGCTGCTGTCACTCTCATACCGAGAGTGCTAAGGGCGATTATTGGCACTCGACCCTGTCGAGTGCAAGGCGCGCCGCCGCGGCGGTGGGCACCGGCGCACGCGGCGCCTCCCCGGCGGGCGCCCCGGCACCACGCGGGGGCCCGTGCGGGCGGGCTCAGACGACGACGTAGTCGTCCGCGAGCACGACGACGATGCCCTCGGTCGCCTGGGCCGGGTCGAGCACCACCTGGGCGATGCCGAGCGTCGTGGCCACCTGCTGCGCCGTCGTGACGTCGGTCTCGACGCCGTAGTAGACGATCGACGCGGCCGGGCGCTCCCCGTTCCAGTTGAGCGCCGACACGTCGGTGAACCCGATCTCCTCGAGGCGCTCGGCGGCGTTGCCCGCCAGGCCCGAGCGGCCGGTCGAGTTGTACACGTCCACCGCGCGCGCCAGGTCGAGCGGCGGGGGCGGCGGCGGGGGCGGCGGCGGGGGCTCCTCGGTCTCGGTCGGCTCCGGCTCCGGCGTCGCGGCCGGGTCGGTGGGCTCGGGCGTCTCCGACGGCTCGTCGGTCCCCTGGCCGGGCTGCTCGCTGGCGCTGTCGCTCCCGCCGAGGCCGTCCCAGTCGGACAGGATCGTCACCGCGGCGTACGCGAGCGCCGGGAACACCACGAGGACGACGACGAACGGCCACCACCGGCTCCACCTGGAGCGGGTCGCCCGGTGGACGCCGCGCGGGCCGCCGGCCTCGGCCGCGGCGTCGAACTCGTCAGGTGGGTAGGGGTAGTCGCCCGGCTTCACGGCCGACAGGCTAGCGTGCGCGAAGGTGCGTCAGGCCTCGATGCCGAGGCGGCGCGCGGTGCGGGCGCGCTGGCGCGAGGCACGCATCCGGCGCAGGCGCTTGATGAGCATCGGGTCGTACGCGAGCGCCGCGGGCGAGTCGATGAGCGCGTTGAGCACCTGGTAGTAGCGGGTCGCGGACATCCCGAAGAGCTCGCGGATGGCCTGCTCCTTGGCCCCGGCGTACTTCCACCACTGCCGCTCGAACGCGATGATCTGCTGGTCCCGCTCCGACAGCCCGGTCGCGGGCTGGGTCGGCGCCAGGGCGACGAGCGGGCTGTCCATGGGTCCTCCGGGGTCCGGCGGGTGGTGCTGCGGCTCCTCATGGTAGTCGCGGAATGACACGCGTGTCATTCAGTGCACGGCTCCGGCCGGCGCCGTGCGGGTCCCCCCGGCACCCCGGGCCCGGCGCTACTCTCCCACCCGTGCCGCGCCTGCCCCTGTCCGAGCTCGTGGCCCCGGACTGGGCGGAGGCCCTCGCTCCCGTCGAGCCGCGCCTGCGCGCCATCGGCGACGCGCTGCGCGCCGAGATCGCCGAGGGCCACCGCTACCTGCCGGCGCCCGACCGCGTCCTGCGCGCCTTCCAGCGGCCGATGGCCGAGGTGCGCGTCCTCGTCGTCGGGCAGGACCCGTACCCGACGCCGGGGCACCCGGTCGGCCTCGCCTTCTCCGTCGCCCCCCACGTGCGCCCGCTGCCCCGCTCGCTGCAGAACATCTACCGGGAGCTCACCGACGACGTCGGCGGCAACCCCGGGCCGACCGGCGACCTCACGGGCTGGGCGGAGCAGGGCGTGCTGCTGCTCAACAGGGTGCTCACGGTGCGCGAGGGCTCGCCCGGCTCGCACCGGCACCTCGGCTGGCAGGAGATCACCGACCGCGCGGTCGCGGCCCTGGTCGAGCGCGGCGGGCCGCTGGTCGCGGTGCTGTGGGGGCGGGACGCGCAGCAGGTCGCGCCGGCCCTCACCGGCGTGCCGATCGTGGCGAGCGCGCACCCGAGCCCGATGTCGGCGGACCGGGGCTTCTTCGGCTCGCGCCCGTTCTCGCGCGTGAACGCGCTGCTGGAGCAGCTGGGTGGGGAGCCGGTCGACTGGTGCCGACCGGCTCCCCCGCCGACCGTCGGTGCGCCGTCCCCACGGCCCTCCGACGGTCGCTGAGGTCTACGCCTCCCCACCTCGGAGCACGACCGCCACCCCGGTCAGGTGCTCCGCTGCCACCGGCGTCGCCGCCGGCACGTCGACGCGCACACGATCCCCCGCCACCACTGCGGTCAGCTCGGCAAGCGTGGCCCCCCCGGGCCCGCTGAGGGAGACGATGACGTCCCAGCCCTCGCACCGCTCGTCGAAGCCCGACAGCTCCGCGGCGGTGATGCCGTATCCCTGCAGTGCGGCGTCGTACGCGACGTCGTAGTCCACGGCGACCTGCGACGAACCGCAGGCCTCCGTGCGCTCGTTGCCCACGAGGATCTGGAACGGGTCGCCGCCGTCGGCCGCGTAGGCCGAGCGGACGCCGATCGCCGCCAGGCCCAGCAGCGCGACCGCCGCGACCTTCCGTGCTCCTCGGGTGTTCATCGGTCCCCCTCCATGGGTTCCATGAGTCGTCCTGGCGTCTGCACCCCGGTCGGACCTCCTGTCCGACACCGACGCCGGTGCGGCGTGCGGGTGCCCGGTGAGGGCTAGGGGCTGCGGTCAGGACCCGCGAGCACGCGAAGCTCAGGGCTTCTGCTCGGGGAGGTGGACCTCGTCCACATGACGTCCATGGCGTCCCTGTCGTTCGGTAGCCCGGCTGACTCCGTGAGTCCCGTGGCTTTGCGTCCCCACCTCGCGGTGGGTTTGCCGCTTATCGCTGACGGCATCCAGCATGACCGGCCCGTGGTGGGTCGTCCAGGGCGTTCACCCGTTCGCCAGGGGCCGTCGCGCCCGGATTGGCCCCTCTGGTGGGCATAGGGGCAGACTGCCGCGGTGGATTTCACCCGCTCCGACGCCGCACCCCGGTGGCGCCGCTTCGTCGCCGTCGGCGACTCCTTCACGGAGGGCCTGTGGGACGTGCCGGGCGGTGAGCCGCCCGCCGACCCCCACGCGGCGTCCGACGTGCCCTGCCGCGGCTGGGCGGACATCCTCGCCGCGCACCTGGCCGAGCGGGTCGCCGCGCACGCGTCCGACGACGCCCCGTTCCGCTACGCGAACCTCGCGGTCCGCGGCCGGCTGCTCGGCCGGATCCTCGGCGAGCAGGTGCCCGAGGCGCTCGGCCTCGGCCCCGACCTGGTGAGCGTCGTCGGCGGCGGCAACGACCTGCTGCGCCCGGGGTCCGACCCGGACGCGCTCGCGGCCGACCTCGAGCGGGCCGTCGTGCGGGTCCGGGCCACGGGCGCCGACGTGCTGCTCGCCACGGGCTTCGACACCCGGCACAGCCCGGTCATCCGGCGCACGCGCGCACGCACGGCCGTGCTCAACGCGCACATCTGGACCATCGCGCAGCGCCACGGCGCGTACGTGCTCGACATGTGGGGCATGCGCTCGCTGCACGACTGGCGCATGTGGGCCCCGGACCGGATCCACCTCACGACCGAGGGGCACCGGCGGGTGGCGCAGGCCGCGCTCGTCGCGCTGGGCCTGGAGCCCGACGACGCGCGCTGGGACGACCCGCTGGCTCCTCTGCCGCCGCTGCCACGCGCCGCGCGCGTGCGCGCCGACGCGGCCTGGCTGCGCGGCTACGCGGTGCCGTGGGCGACGCGGCGGCTGCGCCGGCGTTCGTCGGGCGACGGCCGCGCGCCCAAGCGCCCGCGGCTCGAGCCGGTCGGCTGACCGGGGCGGGCCCCGGCGAGCGGGGTCGGCCGGCCGACGACTGGAGGTCAGCCGCAGGCGAGCAGGTTGCCCGCGCCGTTGCTGTGCGGCTGGATCGAGAACGTCACCACGGTGCCGTTGCGCAGCTCGTGGTTGTAGTGGTCCGGGCGGCCCGTGAGCCGGAGCACGGGCAGGTCCGAGCAGCCCGTCGTCGCCAGCACGCTCCAGCCGTCGACGCCGTTCGGCACCCACGGGTAGGACGCGTTGCTGAAGTCGATCTCGACCGTCCAGGTGACCGGGTTGTTCGCCGGGCTGGTCCGTGCGTCCCGCACCTCGATGTCGAGGTCGTAGCCCCAGTCCCACACGTGGTCGTTGCGCAGCGTCACCGTCGCGCTGCACGGCCGGTCGGGGTTGCTCGTCGTGCAGGTGATCGCGGGGCCCGCCGACGGCGGCGTGTACGACCACGTCGTGTCCATGACCCAGCCGTCCACGGTGCTCGCGGCGGTGAGCGACGGGCTCGGCGCGTAGGAGGGCACCGTCACGGACGTCGGCCCGCCCGCGACCGCGGTGGCGGTGCCCGCGGCGACGACCGTCGCGCCGCTGCGCACGACGACGGTCACGGGCAGCCCCGCGCAGGCGGCGGGCACCGTGAGCAGGACGGCGGTCGCCGTCGCACCCGTCGGGGCGGTGGCGGCGACCGTGCCGGTGCAGGAGCGGTCGACGCTGCGCACGGCGAGGTCCGCCGCGGCGACCTCGAGCCGGGCGGCCGAGGCCGCACCGACCCCCGACAGCAGGGCGGACGCCGCGATCAGCACCGAGGCGGCGACCGCCGTGACCCGCGCCCTCATCCCTCCACCACCACCCGGGAGCCCGCGACCGAGGAGGTCGCGACGGCGGCGGGCAGGGCCGCCTGGTGGTACGCGGGCGTTCCGCCCGGGATCGTGGCGAGCACCGCCTCACCGAGGGAGGCGCCGTCCGCGTCGACGAGCGTGACGCGCAGCTCCTTGCCCGCGCAGGCGGACGCGAGGCCGTGCACGCGCACGGCCGTCGTCGTGAACTGCGTCCCGGCCCACGCGCTGACGAGCTGCACGCGCACCGGGAGGGCCCCCTGGCAGTCGCCGACGGCGGCCGTCCCCGAGGCGGCGCCACGGGGCGCGACGTCGAGCCGGGCCGCAGAGCCCAGGCCGAGCCCGCCGACCGCGGCGAGCGCCACGACGGCGCACGCGACCCGCCGGCGGACGTGCCGCCGGCGCGCGGTGGGGACGCTGCTCACGGGGGGCTCCGGGGTGGGGACGCAGGTGGGTCAGGTGGGGGTCAGGTGGGTGCCCGGGCGGGCGGGGCGTGCGCCGTCAGCCGTGGACGACGAGCGCGACGCCGGCGACGGTCTGGGCGAGCGGGCGGCCCGCCGACGAGATCGGGACCGTCGTGGTGCCCGAGGCGAGCGTGCCGGCGAGCTCGGGGCCGACCGCCGCGCCCGCGGCGTCGAGCAGCCGCATGCTGAAGGTCTTGCCGGCGCAGCTCGCGGCGACGCCGGTGAGGCGGACGTCGGTCACGCGGTAGCCCTGCGGCGCGGGCGACGTCGCCCACGCCGTCGAGAAGTCGACGGTGATGGTCGCCTCGCCCTGGCAGGTCGCGACGATCTCGGTCCCGGCGCCGAGCGGCGCGGTGGTGAGCGAGAGCTGCGCGGCGGACGCGATGCCGAGGCCGGCGACGCCGACCATCGCGAGCGTGACCGCGAGGAACCGACGTCGGGCCGGGCCGAACCCGGTGGCGATCCGCGTCATCGGAGCACCTCTTCTTCTTCCTCCGCCCCGAGGGCGGACAGGTCCAGGGGCGCCTCGTCGCCGACGGCGTCCGCCTCGGCGGCCTCGTCGGCCTCCTTGCCGGGCCAGACGACGATCGCGAGGGCGACGACGAGCAGGGAGATCCAGGTCAGCGGGCTGACCAGCAGGCCGGCGAGCCGGCCGACCTTCGGCACGTGCAGGGCGGCGCTGCCGAGGATGTCCTCGGCGTGCGGGTTCCAGGGGTCCAGGAAGTCGTTGTTGTCGCCCTGGACCACCCAGCCGTCCGTCGCGTTCCCGCCGACGATCCGGTGGATGACGCGCGCCCCGCCCACGTCGGGCGGGTTGTAGACGATCACGTCACCGACCTCGACCGGCCCGCACCGGGCCACGACGAGGTCGCCCGTGTAGTACGTCGGCTCCATCGAGCGGCCGGAGACGATCGTCAGGGTGGTGCAGCCGCCGAGGGAGGTCGGCCAGATCAGCCACGCGACGACGAGCGCACCGACCACCCAGGCGGCGCTGACGGCGAGGCCGAGCAGCCGGCGCGGACGCTCCGCACCGGCCTGCTCGGTCCCCTCACTGGCGACCACGGTCGCAGACCCTGGGGGTGATCAGCCGAAGATGACGAGCGCGATGCCCTCGATGGCCGCGGAGCTCTGGCTGATCGCCGCGGAGAACGAGCCCTCGGCAGCGGTGCCGCCGACGGTCTGCAGCACGACGCCGTCGGCGCCGGTCACGGTCAGCTCGTAGGAGAGCCCGTCGCACGCGGCCGCGACGTCGGCGAAGTTGACGGCCGTCGTCACGTCGGCGCCGGCGGCGGCGCTCCAGGCGCGGGTGAACGAGACGCGGATGCCGTCGGTGTCGCACGAGGCGACGATCTCGCTGCCCGCACCGAGCGAGTCGGTGGTCAGGTCGAGCTGGGCAGCGGCGGCGAGGGAGAGGCCGGCGATGCCGACGACGGCGAGACCGGCGGCGGCAGCCTTGCGGCGCGTGAAAGCCATGGAGGTGTCCTCCTGTCGGGGGCGCGGGTGGGTGACCCGCGCAGTGGGGGGATGGGAGCCGGTGGGGGCCGGCCGACCCGATTTCGCGACGGGTGGGGGAACACGTGCCGCTTCGCCGGGTCCGGACAGATTGTGGAGCAGATGGGAAGGGCAGAACGGACACCACGCCGGGTTCACCCGCTCCCGTGCTCGCATTTCACCCGAAGGTGGCGCGACGGCGGCTTGACCTGCGGCTTTGCTCACCCGTTCGGCGTATCGCGCGGGCCCTCCGCACCATTCCGACTGGTGCGGTACAGCCGTCGAACGCATTTTTCACGGCCATTCCTGTGGAGCCGCCTGTCGGATTCGAACCGACGACCGTCCGCTTACAAGGCGGGTGCTCTACCACTGAGCTAAGGCGGCGACGCCGGACGGCGGGGTGACCCGCCGCCCGGCGTCAGTGTGCCAGAGGGGCGGTTCAGCCCCGGGCGGCCTCGATCGCCGCGCGCAGCTGCGACTCGACCCGCCAGTCGACGCCGTCGCCGAGGGGCTCGCCGTTCAGCCGGACCGACGGCGTCGCGAGGCGGCCGCCGTACAGCTCCTTGGCCGCGGTGGTGACCTCGCCGACCCACCACATGAAGCGGCGCTCGGGGATCGCCTCGACGGCCTCGTCCGACACGCCCGCGGCGCGCGCGACCTCCTGGATCTCCTCGTCGCTCAGGCCGGGCGTGCCCTCCGCGGGCTGCGCCTCGTACAGGGCGCGGACGAAGTCGAGCACCGCGTCGGGGTCGAGCTCGGCGACCGTGTAGACGGCCTGCGCGGCGCGCGTCGAGTAGCGCGTCCCCTGCGAGGCGTTGTCCAGGTTGCCCACGAACCGGTGGTCGAGGACGACGTCGCCGGCGAGGCGCATCTCCTCGAGCACCGGCGTGGCCAGCGCCTCGAACACCGCGCACCACGGGCAGATGGGGTCGGAGTACACGGTCACGACGACCGCGTCCCCGAACGCGCCGACCGGCCACTCTGCGTCGGCGTCCGCGGGCGGGGTGACGACGCCGGTGGCGTCCATGACGATGCCGCCGCCGCCGTCCGCGGCGAACGTCGGCTGGACCTGCTCCGCCTCGGGCACGTCGTCCGCGCCGGGCTGGCTGAGGATGAACCAGACGAGCACGAGGAACGCCACGCCGAGGGCGACGGAGGCAGCGATCGCGAGGGTGCGCCTGCGGCGTCGGGCGCGCTCCTGTTCCTGGCGGAGCCGCAGCGCCTGCTGCCGCGCCTCCTCGCGCCGCTGCGCCTTGGTCGGACGGTCACTGGACATCGGTGCTCCTTTCCGGCTCGCCCGCCGGCACGCCGGCGGCGAGTGCGCCGTCGAGGGACAGGCGCGAGGTGGGACGCCACGCGAGGAGCGCGGCGAGGGCGAAGAGCGCTCCGTCGCGGAGCAGGTCGGGCAGGTAGGACACCTCGTCGGGGTCGATCGGGCCGCCGCCGCCGAAGCAGCCGCAGTCGATGGCCAGGCCGCGCGCCCACGCGGACGCGATGCCGATCGTGAACCCGAGCATGAGCAGGCCGGCGACGACGGCCGCCCAGCGGGTCAGGAGGCCGGCGACGAGCAGCATGCCGACGCCGATCTCGACGAGGGGCAGCGCGCGCCCGACGACCTCGGCGAGCCCCACGGGCAGCAGGTCGTAGGCGCGCACCGCCCAGACGCTCTCCTCCAGGTCGCCGACCTTGACGGCGCCGGCGGCGATGAGCACGCCGCCGAGGAGGAGCCGGGCGGCGGTCGCCGCCCAGGGCACCCACGCGCGCGCGGCGGCGCGCGAGGGCACAGGTGGTGCAGGGATGGTGGTCATGAGGTCTCCGGGGTCGCTGGGGCGCGCCGGAGCGCGCGGGTCAGGCGAACCGGACCTCGGGCGGCCCGCGCCGCCACGGACCGCCTGCGACGTCGGCCGTGCGCGGCCGACGGACGGGTGCCTCGGCGGGCAGCGCGGGCACCACGGGCAGGGCCACCGGCTCGGCGAGCGGCCGGCGCACCCGGACGAGGGTGGCGACGAGCGCCCGCAGCGCGCGGTGCAGGTGGGCGGTCAGGCCGACCCCGAGCGACGCCGCGGCCAGGTGCGCGAGCAGGACGGGCAGCGCGACCGCGACGACGACGCCGATGACGCGCTGGCCGTCGCCGACGCCGTAGGTGCCGTTCGGGCACGCGGCGTCGACGCGCAGGAGCGCGAGGCTCAGGCCGAGCCGGCCGAAGCCGCCGGCCGACACGCACTGGTGCACGAGCAGGGCCCCCTGCCGGGCGAGGAGCCCCGCGCCCGTCCCCAGCGAGGCGAGCAGCACGAGCAGCGGGAGGAGCAGGCCCCCCGTGCGCGCGCTCGCCCGAGACATGGCGCACACGATACGCGTCAGCCCAGGTCCGGTGGACCGCCCAGCGGCCACCACACGACCTCCTGCGCCGACATCACCTGGCTGAGCACGGCCGCGGCCGCGACCGCGACGACGACGGCGACGAGCGCGCCGGTCGGCCGCGGCGCGACGACCTCGAGCACGTGCCGGGCGCCGTCGCGCGTGGTCCGCGACGTCGGGCCGAACCACACCATGACCAGCCCGAGGGCCGCCATGAGCGCGACCGCCACGCGGCCGACCCACTCCGCGTTGCCGGGCAGCACGCCGGCGGCCTCGCCGGGGCCGGGCGCCGCGACGACGAGGTGGTCCGCGCCCGCGAGCCACCAGATCACCCCGCCGACCATGACGAGCACGGCGCCGCCGACGAGCACCGCGGGCAGCACGCCGAGCACCGCGCGCACGAGGTACCAGGGCCAGGTGAGCACCGCCGTCGTGCGGTCGGTCGCCCGCGGGCCGCGACGCGCCCGGCGGCGCGCGAGGCCTTGGAGGTCGAGCCCGACGCTGCGCACGAGCACCGCGAGCACGAGCGCGACGGCGATCGCCGCGCCGGGGCGCGCGACGCCGAGCGCGAGCAGGGGCAGCGCGAGCGCGGCCACGGTGCCGGTGCGGCGCGGCGGCGCGGCGTACAGCGCGGCGGCCCAGGCGGGGTCGGGCTCGGCGGGCCACTCCTCGCCCTCGCCGGCCCACTCCTCGGCGCCGTCCCAGTCGCCCTCGGCGCCCTCCCACTCGCCGTCCCACTCCCCCGACGCCTCGTCCCACTCGCCCTCGTCGCACCAGTCGCCGGCGTCGGCGCCCTCGTCCTCCCACGCCGGCTCCTCGGGCGCGCCGGGGTCCGCGGGCAGCACGCGCGTGGCCGTGGGCGCGACGACGGCGGTCGCCGCCAGGTCGTCCTCGTCGCCCTGGTCGTCCTCGGCGCCCTCGTCGGGCGCGTCGTCGTCCTGGTCGCCCGGGTCGGCGCCGTCCGCGAGGACCGCCGTCGCGTCGTCGTCGCCCAGGACCGTCGTGGCGTCCTCGTCGGCCTCCTCGCCGGCACCCTCGTCGTCGGCCTCGTCCTCGCCGGGGGCGTCCTCGCCGTCGGCGCCGTCCGCCTCGCCCGCCGCGGCGGCGTCGGCCTCGGCCTCCTCGGCCTCGATCTCGTCGGCCGCGGCCTCGAGCCCCGCCACCACGTCCTCGGGCGCGGGGCGGTCGGCCGGGTCGACCGCGAGCGAGCGGCGCAGCACGTCCGCCACCCGCTCGTCGAGGCCCGCCAGCGCCGGCTTGCCCGCACGCACACGGGTGAGCACCGCCGCGATCCCGCCCCGGCCGAACGGCGGCTTGCCGGTCGCGGCGAAGGTCAGCACCGCCGCCCAGCCCCACCAGTCGGTCGCGACGGACGGGTCGTCGCCCTCGAGCAGCTCGGGCGCGACGTAGCCCGGCGTGCCGGTGACCAGTCCCGCGGCCGTCACGCGCGCGTCCTCGATGACCTGCGCGACGCCGAAGTCGATGAGCACCGGCCCGTCCGGGGTGACCATGACGTTGCCGGGGGTCAGGTCGCGGTGCAGCACCCCGGCGTCGTGCACGACGGCGAGCGCCTCGCGCAGCCGGGCCGCGAGCTCCGCGAGCTCGCGCGGCGCGAGCGGGCCCTCCCGGCGCACGTGCCGCCCGAGGTCCGTGCCGGCCTGCAGCTCGGTGACGATGAACGCCTCGGCCGACTCGATCTCGGCGTCGAGCACGCGGGCGACGCCGGCGTGGCGCACCTTCTGCAGCGCGGCGACCTCGCGGCGCAGCCGCTCGCGGGTCTCGGGGTCGTCCAGGTGGGCGTGCAGCAGCTTGAGGGCGACCATCCGGCCGTCCGCGTCGCGGGCGCGGTACACCGCCCCCATCCCGCCGCGGCCGAGGGTCGCGAGGATGCGGTACCCCCCGATCTCCTTCGGCCGCTCCCCCTTCACGCGCGCCACGGTAGCGGCGCAGCTGACGCCCCGCCCCGACGACGCCCCGCGCACGCGCACTCCGGTGCCCCTGGGTAGGGTCGAGGCGGCACACACGGCAGGAGGTGCACCGCGTGGGATACGAGCTCGTGGTCGTCGCGAACCGACTTCCCGTCGACCTCACGCTCGGCGCCGGCGGCGAGATCACCTGGGACCGCTCGCCCGGCGGCCTGGTCAGTGCGCTGGAGCCGGTGATGAAGGACGCCGACGGCGCGTGGATCGGCTGGTCGGGCTCGCCCGACCTCGAGGCCGCCCCGTTCGACGCCGAGGGCATGCACCTGGTCCCGGTCGCGCTGACCGCCGAGGAGGTGGCGGAGTACTACGAGGGGTTCTCCAACGACACCCTGTGGCCCCTCTCGCACGACGTCATCAGCCCGCCCGTCTACCACCGCCGCTGGTGGGAGACGTACCGGGCCGTGAACCGCAGGTTCGCCGAGGAGGCCGCCCGCTACGCCGCCGAGGGCGGCACGGTCTGGGTGCACGACTACCAGCTGCAGCTGGTCCCGGCCTTCCTGCGGGACCTGCGGCCGGACGTGCGCATCGGCTACTTCCACCACATCCCGTTCCCGCCGCTGGAGATCTTCGCCCAGCTGCCCTGGCGCAGGCAGGTGGTCGAGGGCCTGCTCGGCGCGGACCTGGTCGGCTTCCAGCGCACGGGCGACGCGGCCAACTTCATCCGCGTGGTGCGGCGGTTCACCGACCTCACCACGCGCGGCCCGGTCATCCAGGTGCCCGGTCCCGACGGGCACGACCGCCAGGTGCGGGCGTCCGCCTTCCCGATCTCGATCGACTCGTCGCGCTTCGACGAGATGGCGCGCCGGCCCGAGGTGCGGGCACGCGCCGCGGAGATCCGCACCGACCTCGGCGACCCGGACGTGCTGCTGCTCGGCGTCGACCGCCTCGACTACACCAAGGGCATCCGGCACCGGATCAAGGCGGTGGGTGAGCTGTTCGACGAGGGCCGGCTCTCCGTGCCCGAGGCGGTGCTCGTCCAGGTGGCCAGCCCGAGCCGGCAGAACGTCGAGGCCTACCAGCAGCTGCGCGAGGAGGTCGAGCTGCTCGTCGGCCGGATCAACGGCGAGCACGGCAAGCTCGGCGCGGTCCCGATCGCCTACCTGCACCACTCCTACCCGCCGGAGGAGATGGCGGCGATGTACCTGGCCGCCGACGTCATGCTCGTGACGTCGCTGCGGGACGGGATGAACCTCGTGGCCAAGGAGTTCGTCGCGTCCTGCGTCGACGACCGCGGCGTGCTGGTGCTCAGCGAGTTCACCGGCGCCGCGGACGAGCTGTCCGGCGCTCTCCTGGTCAACCCGCACGACATCGCTGGCCTCAAGGACGCGATCGAGCACGCCACCCGGATGGACGCCCGCGAGATGCGCTCGCGCATGCGCAAGCTGCGCCGTCGCGTCCTCAACGACGACGTGCGCAAGTGGTCGCAGACGTTCCTGCGCACGCTCGAGACCGCGCCGCGGGAGACCCGGGAGCTCGACCGGTGACGGCGCCCGCTCCCCTGCCCGACGACCTCGCGGCCGCGCTGCCCGCCCTGGCCGCGCAGGCGCGCGCCGGGGACGCGCTCGTCGCGCTCGACTTCGACGGCGTCCTGGCGCCCCTGCGCGACGACCCCACCGCGAGCCGCCCGCTGCCCGAGGCGGCCGCAGCGCTCGCGCGCCTGGCTGACCTGGGGGTGCCGCTGGCCGTGGTGTCCGGCCGGGCGCTGGACAACCTCGCCCCGCGCGTGGCCGCCCCGCGCGGCACGCACCTCGTCGGCGGGCACGGCGCCGAGCGCGGGCACGTCGGCCCGGACGGGTACGAGCGCGAGCCGTTCGTGCTCCCGCCCGAGGCGGCCGCGACGCTCGCGGCGCTCGACGCCGACCTCGAGCGGCTCGTCGCCGGCACGACCGCGCGGATCGAGCGCAAGCCGTCCTCCGTCGTCCTGCACACCCGCACGGCCACCCGCGAGGACGCGGCGCGGCTCACCCCGGCGGCCGTCGAGCTCGGGCACCGGGCGGGCGCGGACGTCCTCGAGGGCAAGGACGTCGTCGAGCTGTCGGTCCTGGACGTGTCCAAGGGCCGCGCGCTGCGCGACCTGCGCGCCGAGACGGGGGTGCGGACGGTCCTCTATGTGGGCGACGACGTCACCGACGAGCGCGCGTTCGCCGCCCTCGAGCCGCACGACGTCACGGTGAAGGTGGGCCCGGGCGCGACGGCAGCGCGCTTCCGCGTGCCCGACCCGGCCGCCGTCGCGCACCTCCTGCGCACCCTGGCCCACCTCGCCGACGACGCGCGCTGAGGCCGCTCGCGCGCACCGCGGGGCCTCGGCCGGCGGCCCGCCGGGGCCGCCCCGGCGGGCCCCGCTCGCCCGGCCGGGTGACGCACAGGTCACGACCTGGTGACAGGGTCCGAGGGCCTGCCCGAGCGCCGTCGACGTGTGGCACGATGGCCCGGTCGCACGGACGCGGTCGTCCGTGGCGATGCCGCTCGCGGCATCACGACTCCACTCGGATCGTCCGGCACGTACCTGCCGGTGGAGGGAAGCCCAGCATGGCAACTGTGACCTTCGACAAGGCCACGCGGATCTACCCGGGGACCGAGCGTCCCGCCGTCGACCAGCTCGACCTGCACATCGAGGACGGCGAGTTCCTCGTCCTCGTCGGCCCCTCGGGCTGCGGCAAGTCGACGTCGCTGCGCATGCTCGCGGGCCTGGAGGACGTCAACGCCGGTCGCGTGCTCATCGGCGACCGCGACGTCACCGACGTCCAGCCCAAGGACCGCGACATCGCGATGGTCTTCCAGAACTACGCCCTGTACCCGCACATGACCGTCGCGGACAACATGGGCTTCGCCCTCAAGATCGCCGGCGTGCCGAAGGCGGACATCCGCAAGCGCGTCGAGGAGACGGCGAAGATGCTCGACCTGACCGAGTACCTGGACCGGCGCCCGAAGGCGCTGTCCGGTGGTCAGCGTCAGCGCGTCGCCATGGGCCGCGCCATCGTGCGTCAGCCCCAGGTCTTCCTCATGGACGAGCCGCTGTCGAACCTCGACGCCAAGCTCCGCGTCCAGACCCGTTCGCAGATCGCGTCCCTGACCCGCCGCCTCGGCGTCACCACGGTCTACGTCACGCACGACCAGACCGAGGCCATGACGATGGGCGACCGGATCGCCGTCCTCAAGGACGGTCTGCTCCAGCAGGTCGGCGACCCGCGCGAGCTGTACGACCGCCCGGCCAACGTCTTCGTCGCGGGCTTCATCGGCTCCCCGGCGATGAACATCGGCTCGTTCCAGGTCGTCGAGGGCGGCGCGCAGCTGGCCAACACCCGCATCCCGCTCGAGCGCGACGTCCTGAGCAAGATCGTCCCCGAGGACCGCGGCCACGTCACGATCGGCTTCCGTCCCGAGGCGCTCGACGTCGTCAGCCAGGCCCACGAGGGCGCCATCCCGATCAAGGTGGTGCTCGTCGAGGAGCTCGGCGCGGACGCCCTCGCCTACGGCGAGCTCGTCCTCGGCGGCGCCGCGGCCCGTGAGATCAGCTCGGGTGCGGGCGAGGCGCAGATCATCGTGCGCGTCGACCCGCGCACCCCGCCGCGCAAGGGCGACACGATCTGGGTCGCCATCAAGCCCGGCGAGCTGCACGCGTTCTCCGCCTCGACCGGCGAGCGCCTGAACTGACCCACCGACGCGAAGGGCGGGGCGGCGGACTGCCGTCCCGCCCTTCGCGCGTCCGGAGGACCTCATGAACGTGCCCCTGACGGGTGCCCTGCAGATCACCGCGGCCGCGCCGGACCCGGCCCTGCTCGACCTGCCCTGGCACATCCCGCTCGAGGAATGGCCGGCGGAGAACCTCGCCGCCCTCCCCCGCGGCATCAGCCGCCACGTCGTGCGGTTCGTCAAGCTGTCCGGCCGGGTCATCGCCGTGAAGGAGATCGGCGAGACCGTCGCCTACAAGGAGTACGAGCTCCTGCGCGCGCTGCGCCGCATCGGCGCCCCGAGCGTCGAGCCGGTCGGCGTCATCACCGGTCGCGCCGACCCCGACGGCGAGCGCCTCGAGGCGGTGCTCGTCACCCAGCACCTGCAGTACTCGCTGCCCTACCGCGCGCTCTTCAGCCAGCAGAGCCTGCAGCCGGACACCACCCGCCGGCTCATCGACGCGCTCACGGTGCTCCTCGTGCGCCTGCACCTGTCCGGCTTCTACTGGGGCGACGTCTCGCTGTCGAACACCCTGTTCCGACGCGACGCGGGCTCCTTCGCCGCCTACCTCGTCGACGCCGAGACCGGCGAGCTGCACGACCAGCTCTCCGACGGGCAGCGCGCCTACGACATCGACGTCGCGCGCGTGAACATCATCGGCGAGCTCATGGACCTCGAGGCCGGCGACCTGCTCGAGCCCGGCGTGGACCCGATCGCGATCGGCGACCGGCTCGTCGAGCGCTACACCGAGCTGTGGGACGTCCTCACCGGCGAGGAGTCGTTCGGCACCGACGAGCGCTGGCGCGTCGCCGCGCGCATCGAGCGGCTCAACGAGCTCGGCTTCGACGTCGGCGAGCTCGCGATCACCACGGACGTCGACGGCACCACGGTGCGCATCCAGCCCAAGGTCGTCGACGCCGGGCACCACTCGCGCCGCCTGCTGCGCCTCACGGGCCTCGACGTGCAGGAGGAGCAGGCCCGCCGCCTGCTCAACGACCTCGACCAGTACCGCGCCGCGACGGACCGGCAGGGCGAGGACGAGGAGTTCGTCGCGCACGACTGGCTCACCCAGGTGTTCGAGCCGGCCGTGCGGGCGGTGCCGCGCGAGCTGCGCGGCAAGCTCCAGCCCGCCCAGCTCTTCCACGAGATGCTCGACCACCGCTGGTTCATCTCGCGCGAGCAGGGCCGCGACGTGCCGATGATCGAGGCCGCGCGCTCCTACGCGGAGAACGTGCTGCGGCACCGCCCGGACGAGGCGGAGCTGTTCGGCGCGGACACCGCGATCATCCCGCGCGTGACGGACTGACCCGGCGGGCCGGGAGGCCCGCCGAGGGACGGCGTCCGGCTCAGGCGTGCGCCCGCAGCCGCGCGACCTCGTACAGCGAGATGCCGGCGGCGACAGCCGCGTTGAGCGACTCGGTGTCCGAGCGGATCGGGATGCCCGCGACGACGTCGCACGTCGAGCGGACGAGCCGGCCCAGGCCTTTGCCCTCCGAGCCGATGACGAGGACCACGGGGTCGGTCGCCAGGTGCAGGTCGGCGACGGCGGTGGTCCCGCCCGCGTCCAGCCCGACGACGAAGCAGCCCGCGTCGCGCAGCTCGCCGAGCGCGCGGACGAGGTTGGTCACGCGCGCGACCGGCACCCGGGCGGCCGCGCCGGCGGAGACCTTCCACGCGGCTGCGGTCACCCCGGCCGCGCGACGCTCCGGGACGACGACGCCGTGCGCGCCGAACGCGCCTGCCGAGCGCAGCACGGCGCCGAGGTTGCGCGGGTCCGTGACGCCGTCGAGCGCGACGACGAGCGGCGGCTCCCCCGCACGCTCGGCGCGGGCCAGCACGTCCGAGAGCTCGGCGTACCGGTAGGGGCGCACGGCCAGCGCGACGCCCTGGTGCACCATCCCACCGGTGGTCCGGTCGAGCTCGGCGGTCGTGACCTCCATGAGCGGCAGGTTGCGCTCGGCGGCCAGGCGCCGGATCTCGCGGATCCGGTCGTCGGCCTCGACGCGGTGCCCGACCCAGACGGCGTCGCTCGGCACGCCCGCGCGCAGCGCCTCGACGACGGCGTTGCGCCCGGCCACGATCTCGGGCGCGCCCGCGGGACGGCGCGCCGCCGGGCGGCGGGCCGGCGCGGCCGGCTTCTTCCCGCCACGCTGCGCCGCCGCGCGCTCGGCCGCGGCCTTGCGCTTGGCGGCCGGGTGGTAGGGCCGGTCCTCGGCCTTGGGCGTCGGACCGCGGCCCTCGAGGGCGCGGCGGTTCTTGCCGCCCGAGCCGACGGTCGGGCCCTTCTTCGACCCGGGCTTGCGCGTCGCCCCGCGACGCTTCGAGTTGCCCGCCATCAGGACTCACCTCCGAGGGTCCAGCGAGGGCCCGAGGGCGAGTCCTCCACGACGATGCCCGCGGCGGCGAGCCGGTCGCGCACGGCGTCCGCGGTCGCCCAGTCGCGCTCGGCGCGGGCCTTGGCGCGGACCGCGAGCTCGGCCGAGACGAGCGCCTCGAGCGCGCGCATCGCACGCGAGTCGTCCTCCCGCCTCGCCCAGCGGGCCGGGTCGAGCCCGAGCACGTCGAGCATGGCGCGCACCGCGACGAGCGGGACGCGCACCTCGGCGGGGCTGCCGTCCGCGAGCGCGACGTTGCCGAGGCGCACGTGCTCGTGCACGACGGCGAGCGCCGCCGGGACGTTGAGGTCGTCGTCGAGGGCGGCGACGAACGCCTCGGGCAGCTCGGCGGCGGCCACCTCGGCGTCGTCCACCGTGCCGACGCGCTCGGTCGCACGCTGCACGAAGCCGGCGATGCGCGCCCAGGTCGCCTCGGCGTCGGGCAGGGTGTCGGCGTTCCACTCCAGCGTCGAGCGGTAGTGCGCCGCGGTGAGCGCGTAGCGCAGGATCACCGGCTCGGTGCTCGCGAGCACGTCGGCGGCGAGCAGGAAGTTGCCGAGCGACTTGCTCATCTTGGTGCCGTCGACGTTGAGCAGGCCGACGTGCATCCACAGCCCGGCGAACTCGTCGCCGGCCGCACGGGACTGCGCGAGCTCGTTCTCGTGGTGCGGGAAGCGCAGGTCACGCCCGCCGCCGTGGATGTCGAACCGGGAGCCGAGGTAGCGGCGGGACATCGCCGAGCACTCCAGGTGCCAGCCCGGGCGGCCCCGGCCGAACGGCGTCGGCCACGCGGCGTCGTGCGGCTCGCCGGGCTTGGGCGACTTCCACAGCGCGAAGTCGCGGGGGTCGCGCTTGCCGGCGACGACCTCCTCGCCCTCGGCGGGCGGGACGTCCTCGGGCCGCTGGTTGGTCAGCGCGCCGTACTCGGGCCAGGAGCGCACGTCGAACCAGACGTCGCCGGGCTCACCGGGGTAGGCGTGGCCCTTCTCGACGAGCCGGGTCATGAGCTCGACCATCTCGGTCACGTGGCCGGTCGCCCGCGGCTCGTACGTCGGCGGCAGGATCTGCAGCGCCTCGTAGGCGGCGGTGAACTCGCGCTCGAAGCGCGCGGCCCACGCCCACCACGGCACGCCGGCCTCGGCGGCCTTCTCGAGGATCTTGTCGTCGATGTCGGTGACGTTCCGCACGAACGTCACGTCGAGCCCGCTGCGCCGCAGCCAGCGGACGAGGACGTCGAACGCGACGGCGGTGCGCAGGTGCCCCAGGTGCGGAGCGCCCTGGACGGTCGCGCCGCAGACGTACAGGCCGACCTTGCCGGGCCGTACGGGGACCAGCTCACGGGTGGTCCGGGTCGCGGAGTCGTAGAGGTGCAGCGCCACCGCGCCAGGGTACCGGCGCGGCCCCGGCGGGCGCCGACGCCCGCGTCAGGCTGGACCTCACCGGGGCATCAGGCAATGATCGAGTCATGGCGCACGCTGTGGTGGCGACCTCGTACGGCGGACCCGAGGTGCTCGACGTGATCGAGATCGACCCCGGGCGGCCGGGGCCGGGCGAGGCGCTCATCGAGATCCGCGCGTGCGGCGTCAACGCCTCCGACTGGAAGCGATACTCGGGTGCCTGGGGCACGGACCCTTCGGCGCTGCCGATCCGGCTCGGGCAGGAGGCCTCCGGCGTCGTCCTCGCCGTCGGGCCGGGCGTCGAGGAGGTCGCGGTCGGCGACGAGGTCATCGCCTACCGGGTCGCCGGCGCGTACGCGGACCGCCTGGTCGTGCCCGTCGACGCGCTCACGCCCAAGCCCGCGGGGCTGTCGTGGGAGAAGGCGGCCGGGCTCATGGTCGCCGGCGCGACGGCCACGCACGCCGTGACCGCGACGAAGGTCGGCGCGGGCGACACCGTGCTCGTGCACGGCGCGAGCGGCGGCGTCGGCGCCATGGTCGTGCAGCTCGCGCGGGCGCGCGGGGCCCGCGTCGTCGGCACCGCCGACCCCAGCAACCACGAGTACCTCGTCGACCTCGGCGCCGTGCCCGTCGGCTACGGCCCGGGCCTGCTCGACCGGGTCCGCGCCGCGGCGCCCGGCGAGCTCACCGCCGCGATCGACGTGGCCGGCACGCGCGAGGCGCTGGACACCTCGGTCGCGCTCGTGCGCGACCGGCGCCGGATCGCCACGATCGTCGGCTTCAGCTACGGCGCCGCGCTGGGCATCAAGCTGCTCGGCAACGGGCCCGGCGCGGACCCCGGCGTGGACATCCGCAACGCGGCGCGGCCGACCCTGGTCCGCCTCGTGGAGGAGGGCAGGCTGGACGTGCGGGTGGGCGCGACCTACCCGCTGCACGAGGCGGCGCGGGCGCACCGCGCCGGCATCGAGATGCGCGTGCAGGGCAAGATCGTCCTCATCCCCGGCGAGGCGCCGGGACGAGGAGCGCCGTCGCGAGGGCTGCTACGCCGTCGCCGCGACCGGTGAACCCGAGCCCGTCCGACGTCGTCGCCGACACCGTGACGGGCGCGCCGCACGCGGCGGACAGTGCCGCCTCGGCCTCGGCCCGCCGCGGGCCCAGGCGCGGGCGGATGCCCACGACCTGCACCGCCACGTTGCCGATCTCCCAGCCGGCCGCGCGCACCCGGGCGGCCGCCTCGCCGAGCAGGCGCGCGCCCGACGCCCCGGCCCACTCCGGGTCGGCGGTGCCGAACTGCGCGCCGAGGTCGCCGAGGCCCGCCGCGGACAGCAGCGCGTCGGCCGCGGCGTGCGCGGCGACGTCGCCGTCGGAGTGACCGGCGAGCCCGACCTCGCCCGGCCACAGCAGGCCCGCGAGCCACATCGGCCGGTCGGACCCGGCCGGGGCGTACGCGTGCACGTCCACCCCGATGCCGGTGCGGGGCAGGCCGGCGGTCACCGGACGCCCTCCGCGGCGGCGGACCCGACGAGCGCCTCGGCGAGCGCGAGGTCGCGCGGGGTGGTGATCTTCATGGCGTCGGGGTCGCCGTCGACGACGAGCACCGGCCGGCCGAGGGCCTCGACCAGCCCGGCGTCGTCGGTCGCGGCGGTCTCCTCCGCGTGCGCGCGGTGGGCGGCGGCGTCGTGGGCGGCGCGCAGCACCCCGAGGGTGAAGCCCTGCGGGGTCTGCACGGCGCGCAGCGCGGCGCGGTCCACGGTCGCGACGACGGTGCCGTCGGGCGTGACCTGCTTGAGGGTGTCGTGCACCGGCAGCGCGGGCACGACCGCGGGGTGACCGGCCGCGACGGCGTCGGCCACGCGCCGCACGACGCCCGCCGGGACGAGCGGGCGCGCGGCGTCGTGCACGAGCACGACCGTGCCGTCCGGCTCGTCGGCCAGGCGCGCGAGGGCCGCGGCGACCGACGCCTGCCGCGTCGCCCCGCCGGGCACCACCTCGACCGGCGCACCGGCCGACGCGAGCGCCGCCCGGACGTCGTCGACCGCGCCCGCGGGCGCGGTCACCACGAGGCGACGCACGACGCCGGACGCGACGAGCCCGCGGGCTGCGCGGACGACGAGCGGCACCCCGCCGAGCGGGACGAGCGCCTTGGGCGTCCCGTGCCCCAGTCGCGTGCCGGACCCGGCTGCGGTGAGGACCGCGACGGCGCGCACGTCGGCGAGGGCGCTGGACGTCAGGAGGCGAGGACCTCGTCGAGGATGGCCTCGGCCTTCTCCTCCTCGGTGTGCTCGGCGAGCGCGAGCTCCGAGACGAGGATCTGACGAGCCTTGGCCAGCATGCGCTTCTCGCCGGCGGACAGGCCGCGGTCGGCGTCGCGACGCGAGAGGTCGCGCACGACCTCGGCGACCTTGATGACGTCGCCGGACGCGAGCTTCTCGAGGTTGGCCTTGTAGCGGCGCGACCAGTTGGTCGGCTCCTCGGTGTACGGAGCGCGCAGGACGTCGAAGACCCGCTCCAGACCCTCGGCGCCGACGACGTCGCGGACACCGACGAGGTCGACGTTCTCCGCGGGCACCTCGATGGTCAGGTCACCCTGGGCCACCTTGAGCTTCAGGTAGACCTTGTCCTCGCCCCGGATGGTCCGGGTCTTGATCTCCTCGATGAGCGCAGCGCCGTGGTGCGGATAGACGACAGTCTCGCCTACGGTGAATGTCATGTGGAGGCGTCCCCTTTCGCGGATGCCCATCCTACCACGCCCCCGCTGACCCCGGGCGGGGTCGGGGAACCGTTTGCGCAGGTCAGGGGCGATGAATGCGCTCTCGTGACGCCCCCTTCGCGGGCCCGTGCGCGGCCGGGGCGCCCGCGATCGGTTACCGTGAGCACCCCCGACGCCGCCCCGCGCGTCGCGTCGGCGGCCCCGTCTCGTCCCCGCCGGACCCCCGCAGGAGTCGACCCGTGACCGCTCGTCCCGACCGCACCGCCGGCCGCACGACCGCGCCGCGTCCCGCCCGAGGCCGCAACCTCCGCGCCGCCGCGCTCGCGCTCGCGGCGGCCGCCGCCCTGGCCGGCTGCTCCGCGACCAACACGATCACGACGCAGACCGACGACGAGGTCTCCGACGGCGTCGGCGTGGACCTCGGCCCCGTCCGCGCGGGCAACGTCCTCGTGCTCACGGCGGCCGAGGGCGAGGAGGGCACCGTCGTCGGGTACGTGGCCAACGCCGGGTCCGGGGCGGTCGAGGTCGCGATCGGCGCGGGCACCGACGCCACGACCGTCGAGGTGCCCGCGGGCGGCACCGCGCTGCTCGGGCCCGAGCACGAGGAGGTCGTCGTCGACCCGGCCGGCGCGCCCGGCAGCACGATGGACCTCACGTTCACCGTGCGGGGCGGCCGCACCGCCACCGTGCCCGTCCCCGTGCTCGACGGGACCCTGCCGGAGTACGCCGAGCTGCTCGACTGACCCGCCGCCGGGCCACGCGGCCGGGGCCGGCCGACGACGTCAGCCGAAGCGGCCGGAGATGTAGTCCTCGGTCGCCTTCTGCGCGGGCGTCGAGAAGATGACCGAGGTGTCGTCCATCTCGACGAGCCGGCCCGGCTCGCCCGCCTCGGTGACGTTGAAGAACGCCGTGCGGTCGCTCACGCGCGCGGCCTGCTGCATGTTGTGCGTGACGATGACGATCGTGTACTCGTCCTTGAGCTGGGCGATGAGGTCCTCGATCGCGAGGGTCGAGATGGGGTCCAGGGCCGACGCCGGCTCGTCCATGAGCAGCACCTGGGGTTGCACCGCGATCGCCCGCGCGATGCACAGGCGCTGCTGCTGACCGCCCGACAGGGACGCACCCGGGCGGTCGAGGCGGTCCTTGACCTCCTTCCAGAGGTTGGCCGCGCGCAGCGAGCGCTCGACCAGGTCGGCGGCGTCGGCCTTCGAGATCCTCCGGTCGTTCAGCCGCACCCCGGCCAGCACGTTCTCCGCGATCGACATGGTCGGGAACGGGTTCGGCCGCTGGAACACCATGCCGATCTGCCGGCGCACCGCCACCGGGTCCACCGCGCGGTCGTACAGGTCGACGCCGTCGACGAGCACGGTCCCCTCCACGCGCGCGCCCGGGACCACCTCGTGCATCCGGTTGAGCGTGCGCAGGAACGTGGACTTGCCGCAGCCCGACGGGCCGATGAGAGCGGTGACCGAGCGCGGCTCGATGACCATCGAGACGTCGGCGACCGCGCGGAACGAGCCGTAGTAGACGTCGAGGTCCTTCACCTCGATGCGCTGGGCCATGGGTGCCTCCTCAGCGGCCGGCGGCCGGGGCGAAGCGGCGCGCGACGAGGCGCGCCAGCAGGTTGAGCAGCAGGACGACGACGACGAGCACGAGGGCGGCGGCCCAGGCCCGGTCGAGGTTGATCGTGGGGATGCAGTCGAGCTGGTCCGGGCGGCAGGGCACCAGGCCCTGCGAGTACTGCCGGAAGATGTAGACCGGCAGCGTCATCATCCGGCCCTCGAACAGGTCGTGGTTGAGCGAGTCGACGACGCCGACCGTGACGAGCAGCGGCGCGGTCTCGCCGATGACGCGGGCGACGGCGAGCATGACGCCGGTGACGATCCCGCCGGCCGCCGTGCGCAGGACGACCTTGACCACCGTGCGCCACCGCGGCACCCCGAGCGCGAGCGACGCCTCGCGCAGCTCGTGCGGGACGAGGCGCAGCATCTCCTCGGTCGAGCGGACGACGACGGGGATCATGAGCACCGCGAGCGCGACGGCGCCGACCGCCGCCATCCGCACGCCCGGCCCGAGCAGCAGCGCGAACAGCGCGTACGCGAACAGGCCGGCGACGATCGACGGGATGCCGGTCATGACGTCGACGAAGAACGTGACCGCGCGCGCGAGCGGTCCCCGCCCGTACTCGACGAGGTAGACGGCGGCCAGCACGCCCACCGGCACCGCGACGAGCGCCGCCGCGCCCGTGATGAGCAGCGTCCCGACGATCGCGTGGTTGATGCCGCCGGCGTCCATGCCGCCGTGCACGCCGCGCATCGACACCGCCAGGAAGTACGGGCTCAGCCGCTCCGCGCCGCGCGCGACGACGATCCACACGAGCGACACGAGCGGCACCATCGCCAGCGCGAACGCCCCCGTGACGACCGCGCGCATGACGCGGTCGACGGCGCGGCGGCGCCGGTCGGGCCGGGTGAGCAGCTCGCGCGTCGTCGGGCGCGGGCGGGGCGCTCGGCCGGCGGCCGCGGCGGCGTCGGGCACGGCGTCGCGCCCGGCGTCGGGCACGGCGTCGGGCGCTGCGGTGTCGGGCACGGCCATCAGCGGCTCCCCCGGACGGCGCCGCGCGCGACCACCCAGCGCGCGGCGGTGTTGACGGCCAGCGTGATGACGAACAGGGCGAGGCCCGTCGCGATCAGCGCGCTCACGCCGAGCGCGTTCGCCTCCGGGAACTGCAGCGCGATGTTCGCGGCGATCGTCTGGTGCCGGCCGACCTGCAGCAGCGCCAGGCTGTACGTCAGTCCCGGCCCGAGGATCATGAGCACGGCCATGGTCTCGCCGAGCGCGCGCCCGAGGCCGAGCATCGCGGCGCTCACGACGCCGGACCGGCCGAACGGCAGCACGGCCATCCGGACCATCTCCCAGCGGGTCGCGCCGAGCGCGAGCGCTGCCTCCTCGTGCAGCCGCGGCGTCGCGAGGAACACCTCGCGCGAGACGGCCGTGACGATCGGCAGGATCATCACCGCGAGCACGACGCCGACCGTCGCCATCACCCGCGGCGGGGTGCTCGCGGGCCCGGCGAACAGGGGGACGAACCCCAGGTGGTCGGCCAGCCACGCCCACGGGCCCTGCAGGCGCGGGGCGAGCCACAGCGCGCCCCACAGGCCGTAGACGACGCTCGGGATCGCCGCCAGCAGGTCGACGAGGTAGCCGAGCAGGTGCGCGAGCCGGCGCGGCGCGTAGTGCGAGATGAACAGCGCGATCCCCACGGCGACGGGCACCGCGAGCCCGAGCGCGAGCACGGCCGCGAGCACCGTGCCGAACGCGAGCGGGCCGACGTAGCGCCACAGCGAGCCGTCGTCGGGCATCCAGCTCAGGGCGGCCAGGTCCTCCGGGCTCGCCGTGAGCGCGGGCACCGCCTCGAGGAGCAGGAAGCCGGCGACGGCGGCGAGCATCGCGAGGATGAGCGCGCCCGAGCCGACCGCGAGCGCACGGAACGCGCGGCCGCCGAGGTCGGCGCTCCGCGTGCGCCGCAGGGCCGACGCGACGTCCGCGCCGGGCACGGTTCCCCCGCTCACGACCGGTCCCCCACCAGCGCGACGACGTCGAGCGCGCGCTCGCGCAGCCCCGGCGCGAGCGGCGCCACCCCTGCGGCCTGCGCGGCCGCGTCCTGCCCCGCCTCGCTCGCCACGTAGCCGAGGAAGGCGGCGACGAGGTCGGCCGTCGCGGCGTCGTCGTACGCCGTGCAGGCGAGCGTGTAGGAGACGAGCACGATCGGGTAGCCCTCCGCGGACGCGTGGTCGAGGTCGAGGACGAGGGAGGCGGGGCCGCGGCCCTGCTCCACCGGGGACGCCGCGACGAGCGCCGCGGCGGCCTCGGCCGACAGCGACACCTCGGCGTCGCCGACGCGCAGCGCGACGGTGCCGAGGCCGCCCGCCTTGGACGCGTCCGCGTAGCCGATCGTGCCGTCGCCGTCGGCGACGGTCTGCACGACGCCGGACGTGCCCTGCGCGGACTGCCCGCCCTCGAGCGGCCACGTCCCGGCCGGCTCGTACGGCCACGCCTCGGGGGCCGCCTCGGCGAGGTAGGCGGTGAAGGTCTCGGTGGTGCCGGACTCGTCGGAGCGGTGCACCGGCGTGATCGGCAGGTCCGGCAGCGCGACGCCGGGGTTGTCGGCGGCGATCTCGGGCGCGTCCCAGCGCGTGATCGTGCGGGCGAACACGCCGGCGAGCGTCGCGGGCGACATGGCCAGGCGGTCCACCCCCTCGAGCCGGAACACGACCGCGATCGGCGATGCGTACAAGGGCAGCTCGACCACCTCGCCCGGGGCGCAGCGGGCCCGCGCGGCGGCGAGCTCGTCGGCGTCGAGCGGGGCGTCCGTGCCGGCCAGGTCGACCGCGCCCTCGACGAACTGGGTGCGCCCGCCGCCCGAGCCGACCGGGTCGTAGGACACCGTCGCGCCGGGGTTGGCGGCCTGGAAGCCGGCGATCCACGCCTGCATCGCCGACTCCTGCGAGCTCGCGCCCGCGCCGTCGAGCCGGCCCGTCGCGTCCCCGGTCGGGGCCGCCGCGGTCGGCGCTGCCGGGCCGCCCGGGCGCCACGGGTGGGTGAGCGGGTCGTCGGACCCGCAGGCCGTCACGCTCGCCACGAGGGCGAGCGCGAGGGCGAGCGCCGTGCGGCGTCGTGCCACGGTCCTCCGATCGTGCCGGTCCTCCCTCACCTCGAGGGTAGGAATGCCACCTACGCCCGCCCCGACGGAGGGTGAACACCCGGTGAACCCGCAGCGAACTCTTGCGCCGCGGGCACCGGGCGTCCACCCGCGTGCGGCGGACGCTCAGGAGATGCGCTCGACGAGCGCCAGGACGTCCGCGCGCATCGCGTCCGAGATCGGCGCGGAGCCCGCGGCCTCGGCGGCGGCGGCCTGCCCCTCCTCGCTCGCCACGTGGGTGAGGAACGCCCGGACGAGCGCGGCGGTGCCGGGGTCCTCGTAGGCGGTGCAGGCGAGCGTGTAGGACACCAGCACGATCGGGTACACGCCCGACGCCGTCGTGTCCCGCTCGAGCTCGCGGACCAGGCTGCCCTCGCCGCGGCCCTCGGCGAGCGGCGAGGCGTCGACGACGGCGGCAGCCGCCTCGGGCGAGTAGGGCACGTACTCGTCACCCACCCGCACGGCGACGGTGCCCAGGCCGCCCACCTTGGACGCGTCGGCGTAGGTGATCGCGCCCTCCGCGGACTGCACCGTCTGCACGACGCCGGACGTCCCCTGCGCCGACTGCATCCCCGTGAGCGGCCAGTCGCCGCTCGGCTCGTGCGGCCACGCGTCGCTGGCCGCGGCGGCCAGGTACTCGGTGAAGTTCTCGGTGGTGCCGGACTCGTCGGACCGGTGCACCGGCGTGATCGGCAGCGCGGGAAGGTCCACGTCCGGGTTCGCCTCCGCGATCTCGGGCGCGTCCCACGAGGCGACCCGCCCGGTGAAGATCCCGGCGATCGTCTCCGGGGACATGTTCAGGGTCTCCACCCCCGGCAGGTTGAACGCCACCGCGATCGGCGAGACGTACAGCGGCAGCTCGAGCGGGATGCCCGGGGCGCAGCGCGCCTCGGCGGCCGCCCACTCCTCCTCGTCGAGCGCGGCGTCGGTCCCGCCGAAGGCCGTGCCACCCTCGACGAACTGCGTGCGGCCCCCGCCGGACCCGACCGGGTCGTACGCGACGGTCACGTCGGGGTGGGCGGCCTGGAAGTCGGCGATCCAGGCCTGCATCGCCGACTCCTGCGAGCTCGCGCCCGCGCCCGCGAGGGTCCCGCTCAGGGAGGTCTCGCCCGCACGGCCGGGCTCGGCGTCGGGCGTCGCGTCGGACGTCGCGGCGGAGGTTCCCCCGCAGGCGGCGAGGGTGAGGGCGAGCGCGCCGACCACGGCGGCCTGCCCGAGCGTTCCACGGTGAGGCTTCACGGTGCTCCGTTCCTGTCGCGTCACGCCGCCGCGGTGCGCGGCGGCGTCGGTGACGCTAGGCAGGGCGGGTGACCGGACCGTCGTCGGGGCCCGAACCCTCGGTGAACGTCCGGCGACGGGTCCGGAGCCGGCGCCGGACGGGTGCCGGCTCAGGCGTCGTCGGCGAACTTGTAGCCGAGGCCGCGCACGGTGACGAGGTGCACCGGGTGCGCGGGGTCGGGCTCGATCTTGGCCCGGATGCGCTTGACGTGGACGTCGAGGGTCTTGGTGTCGCCGACGTAGTCCGCGCCCCACACGCGGTCGATGAGCTGCCCGCGGGTGAGCACCCGACCGGCGTTGCGCAGGAGCACCTCGAGCAGCTCGAACTCCTTGAGCGGGAACGCGGTCGGCACGCCGTTCACCTCGACGACGTGCCGCTCGGGGTCGAGGCGCACCGGACCTGCCGCCAGGACGTCGGGCTCGACGACGGGCGCCGCGGTCCGCCGGCGCAGCACAGCGCCGATGCGGGCCAGCAGCTCGCGCGACGAGTAAGGCTTGGTGACGTAGTCGTCGGCCCCGATCTCCAGGCCGACCACCTTGTCGATCTCGCTGTCCTTCGCGGTGAGCATGATGACCGGGACGTCGCTGCGCCGGCGCAGCTCGCGGCACACCTCGGTGCCGCTCGTCCCCGGGAGCATGAGGTCGAGCAGCACGAGGTCCGCGCCGCCGTCGGCGAACCGCTCGAGCGCGGCGTCCCCGGTCGCCGCCTCGACGACGTCGTAGCCCTCGCGGCGCAGCAGGTACGCCAGCGGCTCGCGGTACGAGAGCTCGTCCTCCACCAGCAGGATGCGCGTCATCCCTCACCCTCTCCCTCGTGGGCCGGGGGCAGCGGCAGGCGGACCGTGAAGGTCGAGCCCCGGCCGGGCTCGGACCACAGGGTCACCTCGCCGCCGTGGTCGGCCACCACGTGCTTGACGATGCTCAGCCCCAGCCCCGTGCCGCCCGTCTCGCGGGCGCGGGCGGGGTCGACCCGGTAGAACCGCTCGAAGACCCGCGGCTGCGCCTCGGGCGGGATGCCGATCCCCTGGTCGACGACGGCGACCTCGACCACGCCCTCGTCCGGGTGCACGGACGTCGCCACGGCCACGCGCGTGCCCGGGTCCGAGTACGCCACGGCGTTGTCGACGAGGTTGCGCACGGCGGTGACGAGCATCTGGTGGTCGCCCAGGACGGTCGCGCCCGGTCCGGCGACCTCGATCGCGATGTCGCGCGCGTCGGCGCCGGTGCGCGCGCGGTCCACTGCCTCGGCGACCACCTGCGCGACGTCGACCTCCTCCGCCGCGGTCACCGCGCCCTCGGTCTGCACGCGGGACAGCTCGAGGATGTCGCCGACGAGGTCGGTCAGGCGCTGCGCCTCCACGCGGATGCGCTCGGCGAACCGCTCGACCGCCGCCGGGTCGTCCGCGGCCTCGGCGACGGCCTCGCCCAGGAGCGCGAGCGCGCCCACGGGCGTCTTGAGCTCGTGCGACGCGTTGACGACGAAGTCGCGGCGCGCGGCCTCGACCCGGCGGGCCTCGGTGCGGTCCTCCGCGAGCAGGACGAGGCGGCTCACGCCGAGGGGTGCCGCCCGCAGCCGCAGCGGGACCGGGCCGCGGCCGATCGCGGGCGCGGGCAGGTCCACCTCGACCTCGTGCGTCTCGCCGTCGGCGGCCGCGTCCAGCAGCACCGCGCGCGCGGCCGGGTGGACCACGCGGTCCCCGCGCACGAGGTGGTGCGCGTGCGCGACGGCGCTCGCCCGGACCACCCGCAGGTCCGTCGTCGTGACGACCGCGCCGTACGGGAGGATCCCCAGGAGCGCGGCGGCGTCGTCGGACACCTCGGGCGGCTCCGGCGGGTCGGCGTGCCCGCGCTGCTCGCGCTCGCTGAAGCGGAAGGCCAGGCCGGCGACGAGGCCCACGAGGAGCCCGAGCAGGCCGCCCCCGAGCAGCGCGAGGCCGTCGATCACGCGGCCAGCCTAGGTGGGCGGGCGCGCGTCGTGGGTCCCGGCACCGGCCCGCGGCGATACCGTCCACGAGAGTTCACCGGCCGGTCGGCGTCCGTTCACCGAGCGGTGCCAGCCTGGTGGCGCACCCGACGAGAGGACGAGATGCGGCAGCTGTTCACGGCCGAGCTGGAGGCGCTCGGCCAGGACCTCGTGGCCATGAGCCGCCTCGTCGGGACGGCGATCGACGACGCCGGCACCGCCCTGCTCACGGCCGACCTCGCGCTCGCCGAGCAGGTCATCGAGGCCGACCACGCGATCGACGCGATGGAGAAGGACCTCGACGAGCGGTGCGTGCTGCTCATCGCGCAGCAGCAGCCGGTGGCGAGCGACCTGCGCACGATCGTGGCCGCGCTGCGGATGAGCGCGAGCCTGGAGCGGATGGGCGACCTCGCGCGGCACCTCGCCGAGATCGCGCGCCTGCGCTACCCCAGCCCGACGGTGCCCGCGCCGCTGCACGACCTGTTCCGGCGGCTGCACGAGGGCGCGGTGCGCATCGCGGGCGAGGTCACCGCGGTCCTGGAGAGCCGGGACGTGGCGATGGCCCGCGCGATCGACGACGACGACGACCTCCTCGACCGGCTGCACGAGGAGACGTTCGCGGCGACGCTCGGCGGCACGCTCGACCTCACGCCGCAGCAGGTCGTGGACATCACGCTCGCGGCCCGCTACTTCGAGCGGTTCGGCGACCACGCCGTCTCCGTCGCAAGCCGCGTCGTGTACCTCGTCACGGGCAGCGAGTACCTCCACCACTGAGACGCCGCCGCGCTCGGCCCAGGAATCCCTCGGCCGAGCGCGGCGTTCCGCTCTCATGGACGATGACCTGACGACCGCCCCCGCGGTCGGGGAGCTCCGGCTCGCCGTGACCGCCGAGGACTGGGCCGCGGCCGTGGCGTTCTACCGGGACCGGCTGGGCCTGCCCCAGCTCGCCGACTTCTCCGGCGCGCAGGGCCGCGTCGTCCTCCTCGACGCGGGGCACGCGACCCTCGAGCTGATCGACCCCGACCAGGCGGCCTACATCGACGAGGTCGAGGTGGGGCGCCGCGTCGCCCCGGCGATCCGCGTCGCCCTGCGCGTGCCCGACGCCCGGGTGGCGACGCGGCGGCTGGCGGACGCCGGTGCGACGGTCGTCGCGGAGCCGGCGCCGACGCCGTGGGGCTCCCGCAACGCCCGGCTCGACGCCGCGGCGGGTCTGCACCTGACGGTCTTCGACGGCGGGGACTGAGCCGCCGGGGCCTCAGAGGTCGATCGCGACCGGCTCCGGATCCCGGGTCGGCCGCGCGGGGCGCGGCTGCAGCACGCCGACGACGCCGAGCCCCACCGCCGCCCCGAGGAGCTGCGCCAGCACGAAGGCGGGCGCGTCGCCCGGCGCGATGCCCGCGAACGTGTCGCTGACCGTGCGGCCCACCGTGACCGCGGGGTTCGCGAACGACGTCGACGACGTGAACCACACGGCGGCGCCGATCCACGCGGCGACGGCGGGCGCCGCGAGGTGCGTGCGCGACGTCCGGACGAGCGCGAGCACCAGCGCCACGAGGCCCGCTGTGGCGACCACCTCGCCGACGAGCTGCCCCGTGCCGCCGCGCGCGGTGGTGGACAGCTTCGTCGGCACCTCGAACATGACGTTCGCGAGCGCCGCACCCCCGAGGCCCCCCGCAAGCTGGGCGCCGACGTACGCTCCGGCGCCGCCGAGCGTGAGCCCGCCCGGAGTGCCGCGCGCCGCCCACCAGACCCCGAGCGAGACGGCCGGGTTGAGGTGCGCACCCGACACCGGCCCGAGCAGCGTGATGAGGACCCCGAGCGCGAGGGCGGTCGCCCAGGCGTTCTGGAGGAGCTGCAGACCGACGTCGTCGGGCGAGAGGCGCACGGCCATGATCCCGGAGCCCACGACGGCCGCGACGAGGAGCGCGGTGCCGAGGAGCTCCGCGGCCAGCCGACGCGGGAGCGACCCGCTCACGCGACCGGGGCGACGCCGAGCTCGCCGAGCAGCGCCTCGACACGCCGACGGATCTCGTCCCGGATCGGCCGCACGGCGTCGATGCCCTGCCCCGCGGGGTCGTCGAGCGACCAGTCCTCGTAGCGCTTCCCCGGGAAGATCGGGCAGGCGTCGCCGCAGCCCATGGTGACGACGGCGTCCGACGCCTGGACCGCGTCGGTCGTGAGCACCTTCGGCTGCTCGGCCCGCATGTCGATGCCGACCTCGAGCATCGCCTCGACGGCCACGGGGTTGATCTGGTCGGCCGGCGCGGAGCCGGCGGAGCGGACCTCGACCGCGCCGCCGGACAAGTGCCGCGTCCAGGCGGCCGCCATCTGCGAGCGCCCGGCGTTGTGCACGCAGACGTACAGGACGCTCGGGCGGTGGTCGGTCGTCGTGCTCATCGGTTCTCCTCGGGGTCAGCCGGTCGTGGCAGGTCCGGTGAACCGAGGGGCCAGGTCGGCCACGCGGCGCTCGATCTGGGCGAGGGCGGCCTCGAACGCGTCCTCGTCCCCGCGCCGGACCGGGTCCGGCACCGACCAGTGGCCGGCGGCGAGCCCGGGCGCCTCCTCGTGCGCGCGGTCACAGACGGTGACGACGTAGTCGCCGTCGACCAGCACGTCACCGAGCGAGCGGGGCTCGCCGAGCGGCGGGAGGCGGTGCCGGCGGGCCGCCCGCAGGGCGCCCGGCGCCACGCGCTCCGCGGGGTGGGTGCCCGCCGAGGCGGTCGGCAGCGGGCTGACGCGCTGCCAGGCGGCGGCCGCGAGCTGCGAACGTGCCGAGTTGGCCGTGCACACGAACACCACGCGGGAGGGCGCCGGCCGTGCGGGGCCCGCAGCACCGACGCCGTCGAGCGCCCCGGGCACGAGCGCGAGGTACGTGCGCCGCCGGTCGCCCTCCGAGCGGTGCCGCCGCACGATCCCGTGGCGGGCGAGCACCCCGACGTGGTGGGCGAGGAGGTTGGAGGCGAGGCCCAGCCGGGCCCCGAGCTCGGACGGCGACGCGTCGGACCACGCGAGGAGGTCGACGATCGCGACCCGGGCCGGGTCCGCGAGGAGGCCGTGCAGCGCCGCGCGGCGGCGGGTGTCGGCACTCCACTCAGCGTCCATTGAGTCAATGCTCGTTGAGCGACAGGCATCCGTCAAGGCCCCGGCGAGCGGCGTCCGGACGGCCGCTCCCGCCGAGCGGGCCTCAGCGACCGACGAGCCCCGCCGCCGCGATCTGCCGCTCGGCCTCGGCGGGGTCGAGGTACGCCCGCCCGACGGGCTCGAGCGTCGCCTCGTCGAGGTCGTAGCGCAGCGGCACGCCGTTGGGGATCTCCAGGCCCGCGATGGCCTCGTCGGAGATGCCGTCGACGTACTTGAGCAGCGCCCGGATCGAGTTCCCGTGCGCGGCGACGAGGACCACCGCGCCCGTGCGCAGGTCGGGCACGATGGCGTCGCGCCACCACGGGAGCGCCCGCTCGACGACGTCGCGCAGCGCCTCCGAGAGCACCTCCGGCTCGTCCGGCCGGTCGGCGGGGCGCGCCGCGGGGCGGGCCTCCGGCGGCGCGACGGCGTAGGAGCGGCGCCAGGCGCGGAACGCCTCGTCGCCGTACCGCTCGCGGACGGCCTTCTTGTCCAGGCCCTGCAGCGCGCCGTAGTGGCGCTCGTTGAGCCGCCAGCTGCGCCGGACCGGGATCCAGTGCCGGTCGCACGCGTCCAGGGCGAGGTTCGCCGTGGTGATCGCGCGGCGGCGGAAGGAGGTGTGCACGAGGTCGGGCAGCAGGTGAGCCTCGCGCAGGAGCTCGCCGGCGCGCACCGCCTGGGCGCGGCCGAGCTCGGTGAGCGGCACGTCCTGCCACCCGGTGAAGACGCCCTCGGCGTTGCCGACGCTCTGCCCGTGGCGCAGGAGGACCAGGGTGTACGTCACCGCGCGGTGCCCGCCTCCTCCCGAGTGGGGCGCCGTGGCACCCCGGCAGCCCGGGTGGAGCGCGGTGGCGCCACCGCGCTCCACCCGGGTGAGGTCACTTGCCCTGGTTGGCGACGGCCTTGATGGCCTCGGCCGCGGCCTCGGGGTCGAGGTAGCGACCGCCCTTGGTCACGGGCTTGAGGGTCTCCTCGTCGAGCTCGTACACGAGCGGGATGCCGGTGGGGATGTTCAGGCCGGCGATCGACTCGTCGTCGATGTCGTCGAGGAACTTCACGATGGCCCGCAGCGAGTTGCCGTGCGCGGCCACGAGGACGGTCTTGCCGGCCTTGAGGTCGGGGACGATGTCGCTGTGCCAGTACGGCAGGGCACGCTCGAGCACGTCCTTGAGGCACTCGGACAGCACCGGCTCGATGTCCGCGTAGCGCGGGTCGGCGTCCTGGCTGAACTCGGAGCCGAGCTCGATCTCGGGCGGCGGGACGTCGTACGAGCGGCGCCAGAGCATGAACTGATCCTCGCCGTACTCCTCGCGGATCTGCTTCTTGTCCTTGCCCTGCAGGGCGCCGTAGTGGCGCTCGTTGAGCCGCCAGCTGCGCTTGACCGGGATCCAGTGCCGGTCGGCGGCGTCGAGGGCGAGGTTCGCGGTCGTGATCGCGCGGCGCAGGAGGGAGGTGTGCACGACGTCCGGCAGCACGCCCTCGGCCTTCATGAGCTCGCCGCCGCGCGTCGCCTCGGCCAGGCCCTTCTCGGACAGGGGGACGTCCACCCAGCCGGTGAACAGGTTCTTGGCGTTCCAGTCGCTCTCGCCGTGGCGGAGCAGCACGAGGGTGTAGGTCATGGCGTCCATCCTGCCGCAGCGGGCGGGGGGTGGCGGCGGGACCTTGCGGCCGGGTCGGGCGGCGGGGCGGCGGGGGGGACCCTGCGGCCGGGTCAGGCCGCGACGAGGGCCGCGCGCTCGCGCGCCCGGCGGTACACCGCGAGCATCGCCTCGGCGGCGGCGTCCCAGCCGCGGCGGCCCGCGTGCCGGGCACCCTGCTCGCCGAGCGCGAGCCGGCGCCGCGGGTCCGCGAGCAGGTCCCCGAGCACGCGCGCCCACGTGGCGGGCGCGTGGCCGGGCACGAGGACGCCGGACACGCCGTCGCGCACCACGGAGCGCAGGCCGCCGACGTCGGCGGCGACCACGGGCGTGCCGCACGCCTGCGCCTCGGCGGCCACGAGGCCGTAGGACTCGCTGCGCGAGGGGACCGCGACGACGTCGGCCGCGCGGTACCAGCGGGCCAGCGTCGCCGGGTCGACGGGCCGGCGCAGGTCCACGCGGTCGGCCATCCCGAGCGAGCGCGCGAGGCCGGCGAGCTCGTCGAGCCGTCCGGCGTCGCCGCTCGGCCCGCCGAGCACGACCAGGCGCGCCGGCCGGCGGAGCGCGGCGGTCCCGGCGGCCACCTGCCCGGTGAGGACGGCGAGCGCGCGGACCAGCACGTCCGGCGCCTTGAGCGGCTGCACGCGGCCCGCGAACAGCACGAGCGGCTCGTCCGGGTCCAGGCCGAGCTCGCGACGGGCGCGCCGCTGCGCCGCGGCGAGGGCAGCGGCGTCGGGCACGTCGGCGTCGGGGTGGAACACGGCGCGGTCCACGCCCGGGGCGACCACGTGCACCGCGGCCGGCTCCGCGCCGTACCGGCGCACGAGGTCGTCGGCCTCGTCGTGCGTGCTCGCGACGAGCGCGTGCGCCGCGCGCACCACGGACTCCTCGCCGCGCTCGCGCTGCGCGGGCTCGGGGGCGTCGCCCGGCGCGAGCGCCGCGTTCTTCACCTTCGCGAGCGTGTGCATGGTGTGCACGAGCGGCGCCGCCCACAGCGGGGACGCGACGCCGGCGGCCAGGCCGGACAGCCAGTAGTGCGAGTGCACGACGTCGTAGGGCCGCTCCACGTGCCGCCCCACCTCGCGCGTCGCGTCGAGGGCGGCGCGCTGGAGCATCTGCGCGGCGAAGTCCCGCACCCGGCCCGGCAGGTCCTCCTTGCGGAGGCGGCGCAGCGGGCCCGCGGGCACGTGCCGCACGGTGACGCCGGTGCCGAGCGGCACGACGCGCGGGGCGTCGGGCGCGGTCGCGCGCGTGAAGATGTCGACGGTCGCGCCGGCCTCGCCGAGCGCGCGGGCGAGCGACGCGAGGTACACGTTCATGCCGCCGGCGTCGCCCGTCCCGGGCTGGTCGAGGGGCGACGTGTGCACCGACACCATGGCGATGCGCGGGCCCATCGACACTCCTCGGGGAACGGTTGACGACACAACCATCATCCCAGGTCTTGCGGGGCCTCGTGCCCGTGTGTGGCGAGCGCCACGCACGTGGGCGCGGGCACGGCGACCGACGACGCCCGGCCGCCCCCGGCGTCGGCCAGGACGCGCACCTCGCCCGCGTGCTGGGCAGCCACCACGACCCGCCCGGCGACGAGCGCGAAGTGCCGCGGCCAGGCGCCCGTCGGGCGCGGAGGGCCCGACGGCTCGAGCACCGCGCCGCCGGCCGCGACGCGCAGCGTCACGAGCTCGTCCGGCCCCCGGACGCTCACGAGCACCCGGTCGCCCGCGACCGCGACGTGCGCCGCGAGCGCGCCGTCGGCCGCCGTGAGCGGGTGCCGGCCCACTCCGGTCAGCGCGGCGCCGTCCCAGCGGAGAACGTGCACCGCCGCATCGAGCTCGCCGACGACGTACAGGTGCCCGCCCGGCCCCCACGCCGCGTGCCGCGGCCCGGTCCCGGCGGGCAGGCGCCCGGCGACGCCGTCGGCGTCGAGCAGGCCGTCGGGCCGCACCCGGTAGCGCCGGACCTCGTCCGTGCCGAGGTCGAGCGCGAGGAGGAACGCGCCGTCGGCCGTCAGGAGGGTCGAGTGCGCGTGCGGCGCCTCCTGCCGCTCGGGGTGCGGGCCGCGCCCGGAGTGCTCGAAGACCTGGGCGACGCCGCCCGCGAGCTCGGCGGCGCCGTCGGGCCCGGGGCGCAGCGCGACCACGCCGACCGAGCCGCTGCCGTAGTTGGCGACGTAGAGCGCGCGGCCGCCGGGGTGCAGCAGGAGGTGGCACGGTGAGGTGCCGCCCGAGGAGACGCGCTCGCGCTGCTCGAGCCGCGGCACGGGCGTGCCCGCGTCACGCACCACGGCGAACCGCGTGACGGCTCCGGGTCCGGTCTCCCCCGCGGCGAAGAGGGTGCGCCCGTCCGGCGTCGGCAGCACGAACGACGGGACGGGCGTCCGCGCGGCGAGCACGGGCGTCCCGAGCGCGCCGTCGGCGCCGAGCGGCACGGCCCACACGCCCTCGAGTGCGCCCGAGGGGTCGGGGTACGTGCCCACCCAGAGCGTCGCCGCGGTCACCCGGGCAGCCTACGGGCGGGCGACCACGCCGGCCCGCCGGGTGCCACGACCCGGACACGACGGTGCCCCCGGGCCTGGACCCGGGGGCACCGCGCGCGCTGGGGGCGAGGCGAGGTCAGCGGACCGTCGCGCCCGACCGCCGCTTGTTGATGAGGTCGAACGCCACCGCGACCAGGAGCACGAGGCCCTTGATCACGGACTGCCAGGCCGGGTCGATGCGCATGATCGACAGGCCCATGTTGAGCACGCCCATGATGAGCGCACCGACGATGACGCCGGAGACGCGGCCGATGCCGCCGTACACCGAGGTGCCACCGATGAAGCACGCGGCGATGGCGTCGAGCTCGTACATGTTGCCGGCGTTCGCGACCGCGGCGCCCGCCTTGGACGTGGTGACCACGCCGGCGACGGAGGCGAGGAGGCCGATGTTCACGAAGATGAGGAAGTTCATCCGCTTCGTGTTGACACCGGACAGGATCGCCGCCTGGAGGTTGCCGCCCATCGCGTACACGTTGCGACCGAAGACGGTCCGCTGCGTGACGAACGAGTAGACGACGATGAGCACGCCGATGATGAGCAGCACGATCGGGGTGCCGCCGCGGCTGCCCGCGAGGACCCAGGTGAAGTAGGCGATCAGGACGCTGAACAGGACGAGCTTGGTCACCAGGGCGGTGACCGGCTCGACGTGCAGCTCGTGCTTGCGCAGCGTGGCCCGGGCGCGGAGCTGGCTGACGACGAGCGCCGCGATGACGACGAGGCCGAGGGTGAGCGTCACGACGTCCCGGTTGGCGATGTAGCCGAGGAAGTTCGTCACGGAGCCGTTGGAGATCGCCACGAAGCCGGGCTCGAAGCCCGCGACGGTGACGCCGACGAGGACGATCGCCAGACCGCGGAAGATGAGCATGCCGCCCAGGGTCACGATGAACGCGGGGACGCCGACGTAGGCGACCCAGAAGCCCTGCCACGCGCCGACCAGGAGGCCGACGACGAGAGCGGCGAGGACCGCGGCCCACCAGGGCAGGCCCTGGTTCTTCATGAGGAGCGCGGTCACGCCACCGACGAACGCGACGACCGAGCCGACCGACAGGTCGATGTGCCCGGCGATGATGACGATGACCATGCCGATGGCCAGGATCATCACGTAGGCGTTCTGCTGGATCAGGCTGGCCACGTTGTTCGGCAGCAGGAGCTTGCCGTCCGTGAGCACCTGGAACAGCAGGACGATGACGGCGAGCGCACCGACGATGCCGTACTGGCGGAGGTTGCCGCCGAAGGTGTCCTTGAGGGTGGTCACCGGGTCACTTCCTTGTCGTTCGCGACGTCAGTCTTGGCCATGGTCATGTAGCGCATGAGGTTCTCCTGCGTGGCCTCCTCGCGGGGAACCTCGCCGGTCACCCGGCCCTCGCAGATCGTGTAGATGCGGTCGCACATCCCGATGAGCTCGGGCAGCTCGGACGAGATCATGATCACGGCCTTGCCCGCGTTCGCGAGGCTGTTGATGATCGTGTAGATCTCGTACTTCGCACCGACGTCGATGCCGCGGGTGGGCTCGTCGAGGATCAGGACGTCGGCGTCCGTGAAGATCCACTTGCTCAGGACGACCTTCTGCTGGTTGCCGCCGGACAGGTTGCCCGTGACGACGTCCACGCTCGGCGCCTTGATGTTGAGGTCCTCGCGGTAGCGGCTCGCCACGCGCGCCTCGGCGCCGCCGTCGACGACGCCGTACTTGCTCACCTTGCCGAGCGAGGCGCTGGCGACGTTGCGCTTGATGTCGGAGAGGAGGTTGAGGCCGTAGCGCTTGCGGTCCTCGGTCGCGTAGGCGATGCCGGCCCGGATCGCGTCGCTCACCGTGGCAGGCGTGACGTCCTTGCCGTCCTTGATGACGCGACCGGAGATGTTGGTGCCGTAGGTGCGGCCGAAGATGCTCATCGCCAGCTCGGTGCGGCCCGCGCCCATGAGGCCCGCGAGGCCGACGACCTCGCCGCGGCGCACGTACAGCGACGCGCCGTCGACGATCTTGCGCTCCTGCTGGATCGGGTGGTGGACCGTCCAGTCCTCGATGCGGAGCACCTCCTCACCGATGTTCGGCGTGCGCTCCGGGAACCGGTGGTCCATCGAGCGGCCGACCATCGCGCGGATGAGGTCCTCCTCGGTCACCTTGTCGGCCTTCATGTCGAAGGTGGTGATCGTCTGACCGTCGCGCAGGATCGTGGTCCGGTCGGCCACGCGCAGGATCTCGTTGAGCTTGTGGCTGATGATGATCGAGGTGATGCCCCGCTCGCGCAGCGACTGGATCAGCGTGAGCAGATTCGCGCTGTCCTCGTCGTTCAGCGCCGCGGTCGGCTCGTCGAGGATGAGCAGCTTCACGCGCTTGGCGAGGGCCTTGGCGATCTCGACGAGCTGCTGCTTGCCGACGCCGATGTCGTAGATCTTGGTGTCGGGGCTCTCCGCGAGGCCGACCTCGGCGAGCAGCCGGGCGGCGTCCGCGTTCGTGCGCCCCCAGTCGATGACGCCGCGCGTGGCGCGCTCGTTGCCGAGGAAGATGTTCTCGGCGATCGACAGATAGGGGCTCAGGGCGAGCTCCTGGTGGATGATCACGATGCCGTGGTGCTCGCTGTCCCGGATGCCGCGGAACTCGACGGGCTGCCCCTCGAAGACGATCTCGCCCTCGTAGGTCCCGTGCGGGTAGACGCCCGAGAGGACCTTCATGAGGGTCGACTTGCCGGCACCGTTCTCGCCGCAGATCGCGTGGATCTCACCGGCGCGGACGTCCAGGTTGACGTCCTTGAGGGCGACGACGCCGGGGAACGTCTTGGTGATGGAGCGCATCTCCAGGACGGTGTCGGCGACCGCCACGGGGGCGCCGGCGCCGTCAGCGGCGCTCGAGGTGGTGGGTTCGGACATGGGTTGGACTCGCGTTCTCTCGGTACCGGGCTTGGCCAAGGGGCACCGTGCACCGGCCTGCCCGGTGGCGGGAGCCACCGGGCAGGCCGGCCGTCACGGAACGGTCAGAGACCGAGGTCCTCGGCGGTGTAGAAGCCGGACTCGATGAGCGTGTCCTCGATGTTGTCCGCGGTCACGACCGTCGGGTCGATGAGGTAGGTCGGGACGACCTTCACGCCGTTGTCGTACGTGGAGGTGTCGTTGACCTCGACGTCCTCGCCGTTGACGATCTGCTGGATCATCAGGGCGACCCGCTCGGCGAGGAGGCGGGTGTCCTTCCAGACCGTCATCGACTGCTTGCCGGCGATGATGTTCATGACGTTCGCCTGGTCACCGTCCTGGCCGGTGAGCACGGGCCAGCCCTCGCCCGGCGTGTAGCCGGCGCCCTCGAGGGCCTGGGCGATGCCCAGCGCGAGGGAGTCGTTCGGCGACAGGACGACGTCGAGCTTGGTGCCGCCCGCGTAGAACGAGTTGAGGCGGTTGGTCATCTCGTCCTGGGCGTCCTCCGAGCCCCAGCCGAGGATGCCGATGCTCTGCCACTCGTCGTTGCTGGCCGGCGACTTGCTGGACGGGACGACGAGCTTCCCGGACTCGACGTACGGGAGCAGGACGTCCCACGCGCCGGAGAAGAAGAACTTGGCGTTGTTGTCGTCGGGCGAACCGGCGAACGGCTCGAGGTTGAACGGACCCTCGGCGTTCTCGAGGTCGAGCGCCTCGACGATGTACTCACCCTGCAGCTGGCCGACGCGGTAGTTGTCGAACGTCGCGTAGTAGTCGACGTCCGGCGTCTCGTTGATGAGACGGTCGTACGCGATGACCGTGATGTCCTGGGCCTTGGCCTCGGCCAGGATCGGGCCGAGCGCGGTGCCGTCGATCGAGGCGATGACGAGGATGTCGGCACCCTCGTTGATCATGTTCTGCAGCTGCGAGATCTGCTGGTCGACCTCGTTGTCCGCGTACTGGAGGTTGGTCTCGTAGCCCGCCTCGCGGAGCAGACCCTCCAGGTGCGAGCCGTCCTTGTTCCAGCGCTCGAGGCTCCGGGTGGGCATCGCGATGCCGACCAGGATGTCCTCAGGAGCGGCGGTCTCCTCCTCGGAGCCACCCCCGCCACCGGTGCTCTCGGGCTCGCGCTCCTGCGAGCACGCCGCCACGCCGGACAGCAGGAGAGCGGCGCCGGCGACCGCCGCCACCGCCTTGAACTTGCGCAATGACATCTTCGTCACCCTTCGTCGGGCCCGGCTCCGGTGCCCCGGACGCCGTCGGCCGATCGTCGTGCGATGCCCGGGAGGTCCCCGGCCCGGTGTTCCCGGTGTCCGGCGCCTCCCGTCTGTTGACGGCGCCGAACGTATTCGGGGCCCGTCGGCGGTCTCAAGGCCGTTCGGCCGAATCCAGGTAACGATGTCATCACAAGTTGAAGACAAGCGCTGAAGCGATGCGTGGGAGCGTGTGTCAGAGGACGAAGGTCCCAGCCACCGGGTGAACCGGCGGGCGGCGTCGAGCACGCCGCGCACGGGCCGTGGGGGCCGGTCGACCGTCGCGTCGGGGCCGCCGTCAGGGACGACGCCCGGATCCGGCCGGGCGCGAGGACGTCGGGACGCGCCCGTCGGGACACCGTCCCCGGACATGCATGACGCCGGCACTCCCGCGTCCCGGGTCCGAGCTAAGGCCGGTGGCGGCAGTGCCGGCGTCACGAAGCAACGAACGCTCGGCTGAGATTTGTTGCCGGAATGAACATATCCGCCGACCTTCGCGCCGTCCAGCACCCGGGGCCGTCCGGATCGGCTCCGAACGGGTGATTTCCGCCGTCGGGCGTCAGACCGGGACCCAGGCCGCAGGCTCCTCGACGAGCGCGGAGAGCACCTCGAGCGCGGCACCCGTCATCGCCGGGTACTTGCCGGCGCGCGCGACGTCGACGTCCACCGACGCCCAGGGCGCCGTGATGACGCGCCGCTGGAGCTGGTCGAGCACCGCCTCGCGCAGGTAGGGCGCGAGGTCGGCGTAGATGCCGCCCAGCACGACGTGCTCGACGTCGACCACGTGCACGACGTTCGCGAGCGCGACGCCGAGCGCCTCCCCCGCCTGCGCGAGCGCGTCGAGCACGCGCCGCTCGCCCCGCTCGGCCGCCGCCACGAGGTCGGCCACCGAGGCCGAGCGCCCCAGACCCGCCCGCTGCAGGATCGCGTCCTGGCCCGCGTACGACTCGAGGGTCCCGCCGTCGTCCGCCGAGCCGGCGGTGCCGAGCACGGTGTGGCCGATCTCGCCGCTCCAGCCGTGCCGCCCGCCGAAGATCTGCCCGTCGAGCACGATCGCCGCGCCGATGCCGACCTCGCCGGACACGTACACGAAGCTGCTCGGCTCGCCGCGCCGCGCCCGCGCCTCGGCCCGCGCGGCGAGGTTCGCCTCGTTCGCCAGGCGCGGCGGCATGCCCGCCAGCACGGGGTGCTCGGCCATGACCGCCACGACGTCGACGTCGCGCCAGCCCAGGTTCGGCGCCAGGCGCAGCGGCCCGGTCACCGAGTCCACGAGGCCGGGCAGCGCGAGCGCGGTGCCCACGATGAGCACGCCGTCGGCCGAGAGCACGGCGAGCACGGAACCGGCGAGCGACGCGAGCCGCCCCAGGACCGCCTCCGGCGAGGAGCCGCGGAAGTCGCCGATCTCGACGAGCTGCTGCAGCACGCGCCCGCCGAGGTCCACCGCGCGCACGCCGAGGTAGTCGACGTTGACCTCCATGCCGACGGCGGCGACCGTGCCCTTGGCGGGTGCGAGCGGCACCGCCGGGCGGCCGGCGCGCTGCGGCGTCGGGGGCTCGAGCTCGGCGACGAGGTTCGCCGCGAGGAGGCGGTCGACGAGCGCCGAGACCGTGGCGCGGGTCAGTCCCGTGGCGGCCGCGATGTCGGCCCGGGAGACCGGCGTGGGAGCGTCGAGCACATGGCGCAGCGTCAGCGCGAGGTTGTGGTGACGCAGCGACTCCTGCCGGGCAGCGCGCCCGGCGGCGGACGTCCGGCGTGCGGAGGACATGTCCTTGACCCTACCGTCGTCGGGGGCATAAGTTCATCGGGTCAACAAATCTTCTTGTGGCCGCCGACTCGGCCGCCACCCAGCGGCCGGGCCCATCCGGCCCGGTTCTCGACGAGGAGACGTCATGGTTCGCAAGCCCACCCCCGAGGACAGGTTCTCGTTCGGTCTCTGGACCGTCGGCTGGCCCGCGCGCGACCAGTTCGGCGACGCCACGCGCCCCGACCTGGACCCGATCGAGTCGGTCTACAAGCTGGCCGAGCTCGGTGCCGCCCACGTGACCTTCCACGACGACGACGTCGTCCCCTTCGGGTCGAGCGACGCCGACCGTGAGCGCATCCTCGAGCGCTTCAAGGCCGCGCTCGCCGAGACCGGCATCACGGTGGAGATGGTCACCACCAACACCTTCACCCACCCGATCTTCAAGGACGGCGCGTTCACCTCGAACGACCGCCGCGTCCGCCGCTACGCGCTCCGCAAGATCCTGCGCAACGTCGACCTCGCCGCCGAGCTCGGCGCCCAGACCTTCGTCATGTGGGGCGGCCGCGAGGGCGCCGAGTACGACGCCGCCAAGGACCTCTACGCCGCGCACCAGCGGTACGCCGAGGGCATCGACACCGTCGCCGGCTACATCAAGGAGAAGGGCTACGGGCTGAAGATCGCGCTCGAGCCCAAGCCGAACGAGCCGCGCGGCGACATCCTCCTGCCGACCGTGGGCCACGCCCTCGCCCTCATCGCCAAGCTCGAGAACGGCGACATCGTCGGCCTCAACCCCGAGGTGGGCCACGAGCAGATGGCCGGCCTGAACTACACGACCGGCATCGCCCAGGCGCTGTGGGCCGAGAAGCTGTTCCACATCGACCTGAACGGCCAGCGCTCGATCAAGTACGACCAGGACCTCGTCTTCGGCCACGGCGACCTGTTCAGCGCGTTCGCCACCGTCGACCTGCTCGAGAACGGCTTCCCGAGCGGCGGCCCGAAGTACACCGGCCCGATCCACTTCGACTACAAGCCGTCGCGCACCGAGGGCGTCGAGGGCGTGTGGGAGTCGGCCGCCGCGAACATGGCGACCTACATCATCCTCAAGGAGCGCGCGCAGGCGTTCCGCGCCGACCCCGAGGTGCAGGAGGCCCTCGAGGCCGCCGGCGTCTTCGACCTGGCCAAGCCCACGCTCGACGAGGGCGAGTCCCTGGCCGACTTCCTCGCGAACCGCTCCGCGTACGAGGAGGCCGACCTCAAGGCCATGGCCGAGCGCGAGTACCACTTCGTGCGGCTCAACCAGCTGGCCCTCGAGCACGCGCTCGGCGCCCGCTGATCCCTACCCCTCCCGGGCCCGGCCCGGCGGCTCCGGCCGCCGGGCCGGGTTCGCCGTAGTCAAGGAGCTGTGATGACGCTCGTGGCAGGGGTGGACTCCTCCACCCAGTCGTGCAAGGTGGTGATCCGGGACGCGGAGACCGGCGAGCTCGTGCGCACCGGTCGGGCCTCGCACCCCGACGGCACGTCCGTCGACCCGCGGTACTGGTGGGACGCGCTGCAGGAGGCGATCGCCGCGGCGGGCGGCCTGGACGACGTCGCCGCCCTCTCCGTCGGCGGCCAGCAGCACGGCATGGTGGCGCTCGACGCCGACGGCAACGTCGTGCGCGACGCGCTCCTGTGGAACGACACGCGCTCGGCCGGCGCCGCGGTCGACCTCATCCGCGAGCTCGGCGACGGCGACAGCGAGGTCGGGGCGCGACTGTGGGCCGAGGCGATCGGGTCGGTGCCCGTCGCGTCGCTCACCGTGACCAAGCTGCGCTGGCTGCGCGACGCCGAGCCCGAGAACGCGGCCAAGGTCGCCGCGGTCTGCCTCCCCCACGACTGGCTGACCTGGCGCCTGGCCGGCTACGGCCCCGGCAACGCCGACTTCTCCGCGCTCACCACGGACCGCTCGGACGCCTCGGGCACCGGCTACTGGTCCCCCGCGACGGGCGAGTACCGGCTCGACCTGCTCGAGCGTGCGCTCGGGCACGTGCCGGCGCTGCCGCGCGTCCTCGGCCCCGCCGAGGTCGCCGCCGTCGTCGAGCGCCCGCAGGGCCGGCTCCTCCTCGGGCCGGGCGCGGGCGACAACGCGGGCGCGGCCCTCGCGCTCTCCATGCGCCCGGGGGACGTGGCGATCTCGATCGGCACGTCCGGCGTCGTCTCCGCCGTGGCCAGCGCGCCGACGGCGGACGGCACGGGCATGGTCAACGGCTTCGCCGACGCGACGGGCGCGTTCCTGCCGCTCGCGTGCACGCTCAACGCCTCGCGCGTGCTCGACGCGGCGCGCCGGATCCTCGGCGTCGACCACCCGGGCCTGTCCGAGCTCGCGCTGTCGGCTCCGGCGGGCGCCGACGGCCTCGTCCTCGTGCCGTACCTCGAGGGCGAGCGGACGCCGAACAAGCCGGACGCCACGGGCGCCCTGCACGGCATCCGGCTGGCGAACACCACGCCCGCGCACATCGCGCGCGCGTTCGTCGAGGGCATGCTGTGCGCCCTCGCCGACGGTCTCGACGCGATGACCGTGCTCGGCGTGCCGGTGGAGCGCATCCAGCTCATCGGCGGCGGCGCGCAGTCCGAGGCGGTCCGGCGGATCGCGCCGGCCGTGCTCGCCTACGACGTCACGGTCCCCGCGCCCGGCGAGTACGTGGCCGACGGCGCCGCGCGCCAGGCCGCGTGGGTGCTCGCCGCGGCGACGGGCGGCGACGCGTCCGCCCCGCCGCAGTGGACGGCGTCGGGCACGGAGACCTACTCGGCCGACGCGGTTCCCGCGATTCGGGAGCAGTACGCCGCGGCGCGCGACCTGGTGGTGAACCGGCGCTGACCAGACGCCGACCAACGGTCGGCGCGCCCTGACGACGAAGGCCCCGGGGACTCCCCGGGGCCTTCGCGCGTCCGGGGACGCCTTCGCGGCTCCGACGGCGCATGTGCGCCGCGACCTGCGGCCTCGCCGACGAGGGGTCCGCCGGCCCCGGCCCGTGACGTGACACGGGTCACGAGAAATGGGACTTCGGTCCTGTGAAAAAACACTGAGAACAGCCGATCGCGAGCCTGCAAATGGGCGACGCGATGCACCGTGCCGCGAGTTGTTCAGGTTCGATCCACACCCTTTCGCGACGTCCGCAATGTCCATTCATGCGAGCCGCTGACCTGCGGAAACACTATTTCCGTGACGCCGGTCACATTTCCGGAAAGTGCGTGCGACACGCCATTGAATGTGACAGGGAACACGTCTGAATAGACCGGTTCGACCTTGAGTGCGCAGCAATTTCACCCGAAGGTCTTTGAGGTCGCGCAGACAGTGCGACGACGCTCCTGAGGGGGAAGTGATGACGACTCGTATCCGACGCGGCCTGGCCGCGGCGGCGCTCGCGGTGGCGGTGGTGGCGACCCCGCTGCTACCCGTCGCAGGCGCCACAGCCGCGCAGCCGGCCGGACGGACGCTCCAGGACTTCGCCGCCGCCGGCGGCGTCCAGGACTCGCCGGGGAACCTCTCCGCACCGTCGGCCGGCGTGTCCCGCGTGCACCTGCGCAAGGGCCAGATGAACGGCTACAAGGTGCGCAGCTGGATCGACGACGCGCAGGAGGCGACGCTCTCCTACGAGGTGTACGTGCCCCGCGCGACCCACGACAACGGGCTCTCCCGCGTCGACCTCAAGCTTCCCGGCCTCGCGGGCTCCCCGCGCAGCCAGTCCCCCTGGTATGCCTCGAGCGGCGGCACCTTGCAGAACGACTCGTTCTCGGTGCGCCTGCACGCTCGGCAGTCCAGCCACTACGGCGTCGGCCACCCCTGGTGGGACGCGTACATCTACGCCCCGTACGCGGGCGGCAAGAGCTTCAACGAGTGGGGCATCTCGGTGCCGCTGACCACCGGCCGCAACGGCGCCGGTGAGCGCATGAGCATCCCCACGGACCGTTGGTTCGAGGTCAAGATCCGCGTCGCGCTGAACACCCCCGGCGCCAACGACGGTCAGCTCGACCTCTGGGTGGACGGCCAGCAGGGTGTGAGCCTGCGCGACGTGCGCTGGCGCCCGAAGGGCCAGGACACCCCGATCAACATGCTCATGGCCGAGACGTTCTTCAACAGCCCGGGCGCGCCTCAGGACTCCCACATCGACATGCGGAACTTCCGCATCTCGTACGGCCCGCAGGCCGAGCAGCCGCAGACCGAGCAGCCTCAGACCGAGCAGCCTCAGACCGAGCAGCCTCAGTCCGGCCAGTCGCCGTCCGAGGGCCAGTCCTCGTCCGGCCAGACGTCCACCGGTCGTCCGTCGGCGGCGTCGACGGGTGTGGTCGCGGGCACGTCGTTGTCGTCGATGGCCGGGGGCACGGTCAAGACCTCGGGTCTGATCGCGAACAAGGTGATCACGGGCAACGCGACGTTCACCGGTGACAACGTGACCCTGCGCAACGTGCGGGTGACCGGGCACGCGGTCTTCCGCGGCACGAACGTCACGATCGAGGACTCCGAGTTCGGCTCGTGGGCCCTGTCGGGGGCCAAGAACGTGCGGGCGACCCGGGTGGAGATCCTGGGCAACCCCGGCCAGGACGGCCTGCACATCACGTCCACGACCGCCCCGGTCTCCAACGTGGTGATCACCGACTCCTACATCGCCAACCCGAAGCTGACCTCCGGGGCCCACTACGACGGCATCCAGGTCCGCGGCGTGACCGGCCTGACCCTGCGCAACACGGTCGTGGACCTGGGCGCCTACCAGTCCGGCTACAACTCCGCCCTGTTCCTGGAGGACGCCAACGGCGGCAACCGCGACGTCACCGTGGAGAACTCCTGGCTGCTCGGCGGCGGCTACACCATCTCCGGGCGCGGGCAGAACGTGCGCATCACCGGCACCACCATCGCCGCCGGCAAGTGGGGCTACATGAACCCCAACACCACCGGCATCACCGCCTGGTCCGCCAACCGCAACCCCGACGGCGCCACCCTGACCCACTCCGGCGGCAAGATCACCGTCGGCGCCACCCCGGCCCCGACGCCGACCCCCACCCCGACGCCGACCCCCACCCCGACGCCGACGCCGACCCCGGAGCCGGAGCCCCAGCCGCAGCCGACCCCGGCGCCGACCCCGCAGCCCTCGACGGGCGGTCGTCCGTCGGCGGCGTCGACGGGTGTGGTCGCGGGCACGTCGTTGTCGTCGATGGCCGGGGGCACGGTCAAGACCTCGGGTCTGATCGCGAACAAGGTGATCACGGGCAACGCGACGTTCACCGGTGACAACGTGACCCTGCGCAACGTGCGGGTGACCGGGCACGCGGTCTTCCGCGGCACGAACGTCACGATCGAGGACTCCGAGTTCGGCTCGTGGGCCCTGTCGGGGGCCAAGAACGTGCGGGCGACCCGGGTGGAGATCCTGGGCAACCCCGGCCAGGACGGCCTGCACATCACGTCCACGACCGCCCCGGTCTCCAACGTGGTGATCACCGACTCCTACATCGCCAACCCGAAGCTGACCTCCGGGGCCCACTACGACGGCATCCAGGTCCGCGGCGTGACCGGCCTGACCCTGCGCAACACGGTCGTGGACCTGGGCGCCTACCAGTCCGGCTACAACTCCGCCCTGTTCCTGGAGGACGCCAACGGCGGCAACCGCGACGTCACCGTGGAGAACTCCTGGCTGCTCGGCGGCGGCTACACCATCTCCGGGCGCGGGCAGAACGTGCGCATCACCGGCACCACCATCGCCGCCGGCAAGTGGGGCTACATGAACCCCAACACCACCGGCATCACCGCCTGGTCCGCCAACCGCAACCCCGACGGCGCCACCCTGACCCACTCCGGCGGCAAGATCACCGTCGGCGCCACCCCGGCCCCGACGCCGACCCCCACCCCGACGCCGACGCCGACCCCGGAGCCGGAGCCCCAGCCGCAGCCGCAGCCCGAGCCGCAGCCGGAGCCGACGCCCACCCCGACGCCGACCCCGGCGCCGGAGCCCACCCCGACGCCGACCCCGCAGCCGACCCCGGCGCCCAGCGTGGTCTACGTGTCGGACACCGCGTGGCGGCAGGTCGCCAACGGGTGGGGCTCGGTCGAGAAGGACCAGAACAACGGCACCGGCGCGGCCGGCGACGGCGGCCATCTCGCCATCGGCACCCGCACCTACGCCAAGGGCCTGGGCACGCACGCGAACTCGGAGGTCGTCGTCCCCGTGAACGGCGCCTCGACCTTCGCGGCCGAGATCGGCATCGCGTCCTACACCAGCGGCCGCGGGACGGTCGTGTTCCAGGTGTGGGCCGGGTCGACCAAGCTGTACGACTCCGGGGTCGTGCGCGGCAAGGACGCGCCGAAGGCCATCACGGTCGACGTGCGCGGCCGGTCCGAGATCCGTCTCGTGGTCACCAACGCCGGCGACGGCAGCGACCAGGACCACGCGAACTGGGCGGACGCGCGGCTCCTGCCGTGACGTCAGCACCACCAGCGGCGTGAGCCGCAGCGAGGCGCCGGGCACACGCCCGGCGCCTCGCCCCGTTCCGGGCCCTCGCCGCCCGCGGGACGTCCCCGTCTCGCCGGGGCGGCGCCCCGAATGGCACGATCGTCCGCCATGACCCCCGACGCCCCCGCGGCGCGCGACCGGCGGCCCGTCGTCGTGCACAACTCCGACGGCGTGAACCCCTACGCGGCCGAGCTCGCGTCGCTGCTGACCGGGCGACAGGTGACGCTCGTCGACGCGGCGAACAGCGAGAACGCGCCGGATCCGGCCGTGCGCTGGCTGCGCCGCCTGCCCGCGACCTTCGGCGCGGCGTCGCCGGCGCGGCAGGTCGCGGGCCTCGTGCGCGGCGTCGGCACCACCGCGTGGCTCTCGCTCGCCCGGCGGCACGTCGTCCTCGTGGCGTTCACGCGGTTCTGGCTCGAGGACCTCGCCCTCGCCCTGCTCGGCCTGCTGCGCCGGCCGGTCGTCGTCGTCGTGCACAACCCGGTGCCTCGGGAGGCGGAGTCCCGCCCGGCCCGTCTCGCCCGACGCGCGCTCCTGCGCCGCGCCCGCCTCGCCGTCGTGCACGCGGAGCGGCTGCGCCCGCGCGTGGACCCCGCGGCGGGCGGCCGGGTGCGCGTCTGCCCCCACCCGCCCTACCGCGTGACGGTGCCCGACGGCGCGGCGCTCGACCTGGACCCGAACCGCACCTGGGCGGCGTTCATCGGGGCGCTGCGCTGGGACAAGGGCGCGGACCTGCTGCTCGACGTCGTGGCCGCGGTCCCCGAGGACGCGCGCCGGCGGCTCGGCCTCGTCGTGTGCGGCCGGGGCCGGCTGCCGGAGGGCGCGTGGGAGCGGCTGGCCGAGCTCGGCGTCGCCGCGCGCGACCTCACCTCCGACCGACCGGTGCCGGCCGACGTCCTGCTGGCGGTGCTGCGGGCGCGGCCCGTGGTCCTCGCCCCGTACGTGGCGGCGACGCAGAGCGGCTCGGTGATCCTGGCCCTGTCCACCGGCTGCCGGGTGCTCGCGTTCGACGAGGGCGGGATCCCCGACGTCGTGACCGCCGAGGGCCTGGTGCCCACCGGCGACCCCGCCGCGATGGGCCGCGCGCTCGGCGAGGGGCGCGCGGGCACGGCGCTCGAGCCCGTGGACGCGTGGGCCGCGCGCGCCGCCGAGGCCTGGACGGCCGCGCTCGACGCCGCAGGCTGAGCACGCCGGGCCCGCGCCGTCGGGCAGGGGGCCGCCCGGGTCGCAGAACGCACGGCGACGAACGGGGCAAATCCGGATACAGTGCCAGCGGGCACCCTGCCAGGCCCGGCCACGGCGCGCCGGCCGACGGACCTCGCATCACGCCTGCTCCGCGGACGGCCCCTGGCGGGACCGCGACGAGCCCCGGAGCAGGAGGGAGGCACGGTGGTCCGAGCCGCACCCGCGTCGCCGCCCGCCCCCGCGCCCGACGCCGGGCCCGACGCGCTCCCCGTCGTCGGCGAGCGGCCCGCCGTCGCGCCGCCGCGCACACCGGCCCCCGACCGGTTCGCCCGCGGCTACGCGTTCGTCGTCCTCCTGCTCGGCACCGGCGCCTTCTTCCCGCTCGCCGAGGCGGACCTGCAGGCGCTCACGTTCGCGCTGTGGGTCCTCGCCTACGCGGTCGCGGTCGCCGGGCTGCTCCACGACCGCCTCCGGCACCGGCGGGCGGCGGGCGCGCCCGCGCTGCTCACCGCGTTCGTCGTCCTGGCCCTGGCGTCGACCGCGTGGTCCGCGGTCCCCGACATCACCGTCCGCCGCGCGGTCGCGCTGGCCGGCACCGTCGTCGTCGGGGTGTACCTGGCCGGGCACCTGCGCCCGGTCGAGGTCTTCGACGCCCTGCGCCGCGTCGTCCTGGTCGTGGCGGTGTCCTCGCTCGTGCTCTGGGCGGCCCGGTCGCCGCTCGCGCTCGACGAGGTGCACGGCACGCTGCGCGGCGTCCTCGCCACGAAGAACACGCTCGGCCGCGTCCTCGCCGTCGGCGTCCTCGCCGCCCTCGCCGTCGCCCTGCTCGACCGCGCCCGACGGCGTCGCGCGCTCGTCTCCGCGGGCGTCGTCGCCCTCCCGCTGGTGCTCACGGACTCCGCGGGCGGCCTGCTGCTGGCGGCCGCCGCCGCGGGTGCGGCCGCCCTCGTCGCCGCCTCGCACCACCGCCGCTGGCGCGTCGTCGTGCCCGGCCTGGCCGCGGTCGGGCTCGCGGCGCTCGTCCTCGTCCTGCCCCGGCTGACGTGGGACGAGGTCGCCGGCACCGTCGGGCGCGACGCCACCCTGACCGGGCGGACGGAGATCTGGGCCGCCTCGCTCGACGCGCTCGCCGCGCGGCCCGCGCTCGGCTACGGCTACGGCGCCTTCTGGAACCTCGAGCAGCCCGTGCCCGAGGCGCACCGGATCCGCACCGCCCTCTACTGGGACGTGCCGAGCTCGCACAACGGCGTGCTCGACGCCGCGCTCGACCTCGGCTGGGCCGGCGCCGCGCTCGCCGTCGCGCTCGTGCTGCTGCTCGTCGCCCGCGGCCTCGCCGACCTGCGCGCGGGGCGGCGCGACCTGGCGGCGCTGCGGCTGGCCGTGGCCGCGCTGACCGTCGTCGCCAACGTCGTCGAGTCGGGCCTGCTGCAGCAGAACAGCCTGTGGACCGTCCTCCTCGTCGTCGCCCTGGCCGTCCCGGCCGGGCCACCACCGGAGGCATCGCGCCGACCCGCGGGGGCCGCATGGTGAGGCGCCTGGCGCGGGCGGCCGACCGGCTCGGGTCGGCGGCCCGCGGGCGCGGCGCCCGGGCGGCGTCGTGGGCGATGCTCGGCCAGGTCTCCGCGACCCTGGCCTCGACCGCGAACTTCCTCATCCTCGCCCGGGTCGTCGGCCCCGCCGACTACGGGCTCATCGCCGGCACCTGGGCGCTCGTGCTCGCGGTGGCGCCGATCGCCGCCGTCGGGTCCGACCGCCTCGTCGTCAGCGACGTCACCGTGCGGCGGCTGCGGCCCGGCCACGCGCTCGGTCTCGCGCTCGCGACGGCCGCGACCGGCTGGGTCGTCGTCATCGCCGCGCTCGCGGCGCTGCAGCCGGTGGTCCTGCCGCAGACGCACCTCGCGCTCGTGCTGCTCCTCGCGGCGGCGGACATCGTCGCGCTCGGCACGGTGTCGCTCATCACGTCGCTCGGCTTCGCCACGGGCAACGCGCGCGCCGCGGGCATGGCGGTCGTCGTCGTCAACCTCACCAAGCTGGCCGCCGTCGTCGTGTTCTGGCTCAGCGGCGGCCAGGACCCGCTCCGCTGGGCGACCCTCTACGCCGCGTTCGCGCTGGTGTCGGCCGCGGTGCAGCTCGCGGTCACGCTGCGCCGCGTGGGCCGCCCCTCGGCGCACGGCTTCCACGTCGGGCGGCGCGTGCGCGAGGGGCTGCCGTACACGGGCCACATCGCCGCGATGGTGGTCCAGAACGACGCCGACAAGACGCTCCTCGTCCGGGCCGGCCTGGCCGAGCAGGCCGGGCACTACAGCGTCGCGTACCGCCTCAGCACCGTGGCCTACCTGCCGGTACTGGCGGTCCTGCAGTCGACGTTCCCGCGGTTCTTCGCCGCGGGCGCCGAGGGCGGGCTGCGGGCCACCGTGGCGCTCGCGCGGCGCCTGGCGACGCCCCTGCTCGCCTACGGCGCCGTCGCCGCCGTCGGCCTGGTCGCGGCGGCGCCCCTCGTCCCGGTGCTCGTCGGCGAGGAGTACCGCGACGCGGTGCCGCTGCTCATGCTGCTGGCCCCGCTCGTCCTCGTGAAGGTCGTGCAGTCCGTCACCGGTGACGCCCTCACGGGGGCGGGCCGCCAGGGCGCTCGGACCCGCTGCGTCGCCGTCGCCGCCGGCGTCAACGTCGCCCTCAACCTCGCGCTCATCCCGCTCCTCGGCCTCGCGGGCGCGCTCGTCGCGACGGCCGTCGCCGAGGTGCTCCAGGCCGCCCTGCTGGTCCTCACGGTCCGGCGGGCCCTGCGCGGGCCCGACGCCGACCGGCCCGCCCGCCCGCGCGAGCACGCGCCCCAGCCCGAGCACGAGCGCCGGCCCGAGCAGGAGCCCCAGCCCGAGCACGAGCACGAGCACGAGCGAGCCTGAGGAGACGCCGATGCGACCCGTGACCCTGGAGATCACCGTGTCGCCCACGGACTGGCGGCACGCCGTCGAGATCCTCCCGCACCAGCTGCGGCAGTGGGCGGGTCAGGTGGCGGAGGTCCAGCTCACGCTCAACCTGGCCGCACGGTCGGGGCGCTACGGGGGCACCGACCGCGCCGCGCTGCGCGCCCTGACCGACCTGCTCGACGACCTGTGCCGGCGCTACCCGCACGCGCGCGTGGCCGAGGTGGACTACGGCGCCGCGGCGCGCGCGGAGGTCGCCGAGCGGTTCTTCGCCGGACGCCCGGTCCCCGAGCGCACGCACGACGGCGGGCCCTTCTACTCGTACTTCTACGGCTGGCACGCGGCCTCGCACGACCTCGTGCTGCACGCCGACTCCGACATGCTCTTCGGCGGCGGCAGCCAGACCTGGGTGGCCGAGGCGCTCGGCGTGCTCGCCGCCGAGCCCGACGTCCTGTGCACCGCGCCGCTGCCCGGTCCTCCGACGCCCGACGGCGAGCTCCCGCCCGCGATCGCCGAGCAGCACACCCGGATGGGCGGCCCGCCGTGCCGCCTGCCCGCGCCGCCCGTCGCCTACCGCCTGCACGGGTGCAGCACGCGCCTGTGGCTGTTCGACAGGTCGACGCTGGCCGAGCGCCTGGGCGGCGCGGTCCCGCTCGAGGCCCCCCGGCTGCGCAGCGCCCTGCGCGCCCGGGTCGAGGGGCACCCGCCCTTCGACCTGCCCGAGCGCGCGATCAGCCGGCGGATGAACCGCCTCGGGCTGGCGCGCGTGGACTTCCTCGGCACGGGCCAGGGCATGTGGAGCCTGCACCCGACGATGCGCTCGGAGACGTTCTACGCCGCCCTGCCCGGCCTGGTCGCGCGGGTCGAGGCAGGCGACATGCCGGCCGAGCAGCTGGGCGACTACAACGTCAACGACTCCCTCGTCGACTGGTCGAGCGCGCGCGAGGCGCTGCGGCGCCAGCGGTGGCAGCGGCGCGTGGCCCGGCGGCTCGCCGCGCGCCTCGCGCCCCGGCGTCGGGTGACGGCGCCGTGAGCACGGGACGGGCACCGGCGTCCGGATGGCAGTCTTGACCTGGGCAGGACCGGTTTTTAGCAGTTAGTCTGGATTTGCGTGCACTGCCGGACGCTCCTCCCCGCGACCACGAAGGAGCCGCCCCCATGGCAGACCCCCGGTTCACGGTGCTCTGCGCCACCTACAACCAGGCGGCGTACCTCGAGGAGATGGTCCGCAGCGTCCTGGACCAGACCTTCGACGACCTCGAGCTCGTGATCGTGGACGACGGGTCCACCGACGACACCCCTGGCGTCCTCGCCGACCTGCTCGCCCGGCTCCCCGCCGCCGACCGCGCCAAGATCGTCGTGCACCGCACCGCCAACGGCGGCCAGACCGCCGCGTTCGAGGCGGGGTTCGCCCGCTCCCGCGGCGCCTGGGTCTGCCTGCTCGACTCCGACGACCGCTTCCACCCCGGCAAGCTCGCCGCCGTCGACCGCGCCGTCCGCGCCCACCCCGAGGCCGGGCTGGTCATGCACCCGCTCGCCGTCATCGACCCCGAGGGGCGCGCGACCGGCGTCGTCCGGCCGCGCGCGGCCGCCCTGTCCGACGGCGACCTGCGCGAACAGATGCGCCGCACCGCGCGCCACGTCGCCCCGGGCGCCTCCGGTCTGGTCTTCCGGCGCGACGTCCTCGCGCGGCTGCTGCCCGCGCCGACGGCGCGCTTCCCGTTCGCGGCCGACGCGTACCTGTCCTTCGGGGCCGCCTGCCTCGAGCCGGTGCTCGCGCTCGACGAGCCCCTCGCCGACTACCGGATGCACCCGAGCGGCCAGTACTTCCGGCGCATGCTCTCGCCCGAGGGCCTGCGCCTCCAGGTCGAGTTCCAGGACGCCGTCGCCGACGCGTTCGGCGTGCGCGACGCCGCGCGGCGCAACTCCCACTGGGCGCGCAACCGCTTCGCCTCGGCCATGCTCGACGGGCCCTGGCGGCGGCGCCTCGCCGAACACCGCGCCCTGCTCGCGGCGACGCTCGCCGACCCGGCGTTCGGCCTGCGGCAGCGCGTCGCGCTCGCCGGCTTCTGGACGCTCGCGCTCGCGTCCGGGCCGCGCCCGTTCCCGCGGCTGTGGCTGTGGTTCCAGCGCCGCCAGACGGGCTGGCACCGCGTCTCCCGGGTCGCGGCCGACGCCGTCGCACCCGGTCTCGTCACCGCACCCCCGCCGGTGACCCCGCTCGTCGCGACCGCGACGCCCACCGGGCGCGCGCCAGGAGGGAGAGCAGATGGGTAGCTACACGTCGGTGCTGCGACGGAGGTTCGGGTACGTCCTCGTGATCGCCGTCGCGCTCACCCCGCTCCTGTACCTCCTCCTCACGCCGCCCGAGCGGTACGTCTCCACCGCGGCCGTCCAGACCGGCAACACGCTCGCGGCCGGCGTCATCGGCGTGACCATCCCGTACGAGGACCCGGAGAACCGGCTGGCGACCGAGGTCGAGCTGTTCTCCTCCACGCCGGTCGCCGAGCGCGCCGCGACGACGCTGCGCGCGCAGGGCTGGTCGGAGGACGCCGCCGACCTCGCCGACATGGTCACCATGACCCAGCGCGGCCTGTCCGCGCTGCTCGACATCCAGGGCACCGCCGACACCCCCGAGCGCGCGCGGGCCCTCACCGCCGCCTTCCTGGACGCCTACCTGGCCGAGCGGCGCGCGGTGCAGCGCTCCGACCTCGAGGACGTCGTCGCGGGCCTGGAGGCCCAGCGCGCGGAGGCCGAGGCGTCGCTCGCCGCGCTGGGCGACGTCAGCCTGGCGCCGCCCGAGGTGCAGCGCCAGGCCACCACGCTGCAGTCCTGGGCGGACGTGCTCGAGAACCGCATCCAGCAGGCCCGCCTGCGGATGACCGTCGACGCCAGCGGCGTCACCCCGGTGGCGGGCGCGTCGGCCGCCGAGCCCGTCGAGGGCCTCGCCACGCCCCTGAGGATCGCCGTGGCGCTCGCGGCCGCGCTGCTCGTCGCCGTCGGCGTCGCGCTCCTCCTCGACGCGTGGGGCAACCCGGTGCGCACCCGGCGCGAGGCGGCCGAGCTGCTCGGGCTCCCGATCGTCGGCGAGCTGCCCCGCGTGGGCACCTCCGGCTACCGCCCCGACCAGGCGCTCGCCGACCCGCGCCACCCCGTCGCGGCCGCCGCGCGGGGCCTGCGCCTCCGCATCGGCGGTCTCCGGGATCGCCGGCCCGCCACGGTGCTCGTCACCGCTCCGCCCGCGACGGCCGACGACGGCGTGCACGCCGCGACCGCGCTCGCCGCCGCGTACGGCCGCGGCGGCCAGCAGGTCGCCCTCGTGCTCGACCCGTCCCACCACGGCCAGACCTGGGCGCGCACCCTTCGCGCCGAGGGACGCCCGGTCCCCGTCGGCACGCTCGGCCTCGACGCGACCCCGACGGCGCACACCGGCGTCTGGCTCGTGCCCGCCTCCGGCCACGGGGGCGTGCCCGGACTGCTCGACCTGCCCTCCCCGCAGGTGGCGCTCGACGAGCTGCACGAGGTGTTCGACGTCGTCGTGCTCGTCGACGTGGCCCCGGGCGTGCCCGACGCCGTCGCGGTCGGCGACCTCGCCGACGTGACGCTCGTCGTCGTCGCGCTCGAGCGGATCCCGGCCGCCCGGGTCGAGGACCTGCGCCGCACGCTCGAGGACTTCGGCGTCGGCGTGCACGGCGTGGTGCTCGCGCGCGGGTGGCAGCGCCGCGCCCTCAGCGCGAGGCGGCGCCAGGCGGGCACGGGCGAGCGCGCCCCCGACCCGGCCCGACGCCCCGAGCCGCTCCCCGCTGCCGTCGCGGACGACCCCGCCGTCCTGCCGTGACCACGGAGGGCCTGCTCCCGCGGCCGGTGCCGCTGGGGCACGCACGGGTGCACCCCGTCACCGCCCAGCAGGCGGCGGACGCGGTGCTCGAGTGGGCACGCCGGCGTCGGCCCGCCGTCGTGGTGACGCCGAACGTCGACCACGTCGTGCTTCTCGAGCGCGACCCGGTGTTCCGCTCCGCGTACGGCTCGGCGCACCTGCAGCTGTGCGACGGCATGCCGCTCAAGGTGCTCGCGTCGCTGGCGGGCACCCCCGTGCCCGCGCGCATCACCGGGATCGACCTGTTCGAAGAGGTGTGCCGGCGCTCGGCCGAGGAGCACCTGCGCGTGTTCGTCGCCGGCGGCATGCCCGACGTCCTGGCGCGGGGCATCGCGAACCTGCGCGAGCGGTTCCCCGGCCTCGAGGTCTCGGGGCACAGCCCGCCCGTCGGCTTCGAGGACACGCCCGCCGAGGAGGAGCTGGTCCGGGCGATGCTGGAGGCCGACCCGCACGTGGTCGCGGTCTGCTTCGGCGCGCCGCGGTCGGAGGTGTGGGCGATCCGCCGGCTGGGCACCCACGCGGCGGTGTACCTGTGCGTGGGCGCGGCGATCGACGTCGTCGCCGGTGCCCGACGGCGCGCCCCCGCCTGGATGCAGCGGGCCGGCCTCGAGTGGCTGTTCCGCCTGCTGCAGGAGCCCGGCCGCCTGTGGCGGCGCTACCTGGTGCGGGACGTCGCGTTCCTCGGCGTCGCCGCCCGGCACCTGCGCCGCCGGCGGCGCGCCCGGTAGGAGGTCGTCACGCCCACCCGCAGCACCCAACGCGACCGTGCACGCATCGGCGCGGCGGCGCTCGCGCTCGCCCTCGCGGCCCTGGCCGCCGCGTGCACGCCCGGGGCGCCGGAGCCGACGCCGGCGGGCCCACCGTCGTCGGCGGCGCCGTCGGCGAGCCCGACGGAGACCACGCCGCCGCCCCCGCCCTCCCCCGTGCTCTGGTCGACGAGCTTCGGCGACGACGGGTGGGCCGACCGCGCAGGCGTCGTCGTGCGCAGCCGCGACGAGACGCGGGTGCTGCCCGAGGGCCCGGAGGGGCGCGAGGGCGTCCTCGAGATCACCTTCGGGCGCGACGGCTCGCGGTGGGGCTTCGACTACCGGCACTCGTTCGAGGCGCTCGGGCTCGAGCCGCGCGAGGAGGTGTGGTTCGGGTACGACGTCTACCTGGCCCCGGGCTTCGAGTTCCGCGGGGACGGCAAGCTCGGCGGGCTGGCCGGCATCGGCGACGGCGTCGACCCGCTCGACACGTCCGCGGGAGGCCACTACGACGAGCGTTCGTTCTCCGTGCGCGCGATGTGGCGCGCGGACCGCAGTCTGGTCATGTACCTGTACGCGCGGCACGGGAACGGCCTCGACATCGACGACCCCCGGACCTACGGGTTCGGGATCGTCGCGCCCTTCGTCGCGCCCGACGGGTCCACCGAGGGCGTGCTCGAGGCCGGCCGCTGGTACCGCCTCGAGCACCACGTGCGGCTCAACACCCCGGGGCAGGCCGACGGCGTCTACGAGATGAGCCTGGACGGGCACGTCGGCATCTCGCTGCACGACGTCGAGTACCGCACGGCCGAGCACCCCGACCTGCGGGTCAACCAGCTGTTCTCGTCGTGGTTCTTCGGCGGCGACGAGTCGCAGTTCCCGACCCGGATCAGCGTCGCCTACACCGACGACTGGGTGCTCGCCACGGCCCCTGGCGCGCGCCACGACGACCGCTGAGGGCCACGCCTGGGCGACGACAGCGCCCACGTTGCCGTCGGCCGACGGGGCATCCGGCGCGCGGCGAGGGACCAGAGGGGCGGCTTGCAGCCGACGTGTCGTGGGGCACGAGAGAGGTGTGGCCCGGGAGAGGCGGTGCACTCGTCGAGACCTGCGCATCCCCGGTTGTCCCAGAGCAACAGGAGTTGCACGGATCTCGAGGACACCACCGCCTCCGCGCGGGTGCCCACGGGAGCCGAGAGCGCGGGAACGACGCGGGTGCCCACGGGAGCCGAGAGCGCGGGAACTGCGCGGGAGGGCCCGGACGCACGAGGGCCCCGGGGCGTCGCCCCGGGGCCCTCGACGCTCAGCGCTCAGCGTGCGGCGTCGTACGCGGCCTTCACCTCGGCCGGGATGCGGCCGCGGTCGCTCACGGAGTAGCCGTTCGCGCGGGCCCACTCGCGGATCTCGCTGTTCTTGCCGCCCGACGTCCGCGCGGAGCCGCGGCGCCCGCCGGCACGCGTCCGACCGCCCACGCGGCGGGCGTGACCCACCCAGGGTGCCAGCGCGTCGCGCAGCTTCGCGGCATTCTCGGACGTCAGATCGATCTCGTACGCGACGCCGTCGAGCGAGAACGAGACGGTCTCGTCCGCCGGACCGCCGTCGACGTCGTCAACCAGGACGACCTGCACCTTCTGTGCCATCGAGCCCTTCTTCCGTGCGGGGGGAAATGCACGCGACGGCGTGCTCGGGGGCCACATTACAGGTGATCGGCGAACGTCGCCCGGTGCGCGCTATTCGTGTGCGCTATCGCCCTTGTCGTGCTCCGCCATCCGGGCGATAGCGGCACGTTCGGCGCTATCCGCGCGCACGATCGCGCGCATCGCCAGCCAGAACACGACGCCCACCCCGACGGGCGGGGCGAGCGCGGCGAGCGCCTCGGTCAGCGTGGACATGCGCCGATCCTACGCCGGGCGCGGATGTCGGCGGCGTCGGGCCTGGTCAGCGACCCGGCTTCACCAGCGGGAACAGGATGGTCTCGCGGATGCCGAGGCCGGTCAGCGCCATGAGCAGCCGGTCGATGCCCATCCCCATTCCCCCGGACGGCGGCATCGCGTGCTCCATCGCGGTGAGGAAATCCTCGTCCACGCGCATCGCCTCGTCGTCACCGGCTGCGGCGAGACGCGCCTGCTCCTCGAATCGCGCGCGCTGCACCACGGGGTCGACGAGCTCCGAGTACGCGGTCGCGAGCTCGAATCCGCGCACGTACAGGTCCCACTTCTCGACGACGCCCTCGATGCTGCGGTGCGCGCGCGTCAATGGGCTCGTCTCGACGGGGAAGTCGCGCACGAACGTGGGCGTGTGCAACGTCGAGCCGACATGGTGCTCCCACAGCTCCTCGACGAGCTTTCCGTGGTTCTGGCGCGCGGGGTCGATCTGCAGGTCGAACCGCTCGACGAGCCGGAGCAGCCGGTCCACCGGCGTCGCGGGCGTGATCTCCTCGCCGAGCGCGGCCGACAGCGACGGGTACATCTCGATCGAGGCCCACTCCCCGCCGAGGTCGTACTCGGTGCCGTCGGCGAGCGTGACGAGCGTCGTGCCGAGCGCCTCCTGCGCGGCGGTCTGCACGAGGTCGCGCGTGAGCTCGGCCATCGTGTCGTAGTCGCCGTAGGCCTCGTACGCCTCGAGCATCGCGAACTCCGGCGAGTGCGCCCAGTCGGCGCCCTCGTTGCGGAAGTTCCGGTTGATCTCGAAGACCTTCTCGATCCCGCCGACCACCGCGCGCTTGAGGAACAGCTCGGGCGCGATCCGCAGGTACAGGTCGATGTCGAACGCGTTCATGTGCGTGACGAACGGTCGGGCCGCGGCGCCGCCGTGCAGCGTCTGCAGCATCGGCGTCTCGACCTCGATGTACCCGCGCCGGTGGAAGTTGTCCCGCAGCGAGCGGACCACGGCCGCGCGCACGCGCACCGCGTCGCGCGCCGCCGGCCGGACCACGAGGTCCACGTAGCGCTGGCGGACGCGGGCCTCCTCGCTCAGCGGCTTGTGCAGCACGGGCAGCGGGCGCAGCGCCTTCGAGGCGATCGCCCAGTCGTCCGCCATGACCGACAGCTCACCGCGCCGGGACGCCACCACGCGGCCGTGCGCGAACAGGTGGTCGCCGAGGTCGACGTCCGCCTTGAACCTGTCGAGCGACTCCTCGCCGACCTCCGCCTGGCTCAGCATGACCTGCAGGCGGTTGCCCTCGCCGTCCTGCACGGTCGCGAAGCACAGGCGGCCGGTGTTGCGCAGGAAGACCACGCGCCCCGCGACCCCGACGACGACGTCCGTCTCCTCCCCCGCGGCCAGGCCGGCGTGCGCGGCGCGCACCTCCGCGATGGTCGTCGTGATCGGCACGCCGACCGGGTACGGCTCGCGCCCCTCCGCCAGCATCCGCTCGCGCTTGGCCTTGCGGACCCGGATCTGCTCGGGGAGGTCCTCGTCGGGCAGGTCGGCGTCGGCGGCCCGCTCGGCCGCGCGGTCGAGGTCGTCGCTGCTGGTCACCCGGGGATCCTAGTGCTCGGCGGCAAGGTCCAGCGCGACGTCGAGGACCGGCGAGGAGTGCGTGAGCGCGCCGACCGACAGGTAGTCCACTCCCGTGGCCGCGACCGCGGCGGCGGTCTCGAGCGTGAGCCCGCCCGTGGCCTCGAGCTCCACGCGCCCCGTCTCGGGCTCGCGCGCCCGCACCGCGGCGACGACCTCCGTCAGCACCGCGAGCGGCATGTTGTCCAGGAGCAGGAACCGGGCGCCGGCCTCGACGGCCTCGAGCGCCTGCTCGAGCGTGTCCGCCTCGACCTGGATCTCGACGTCCGGGAACGCCGCGCGCACGGCCGCGACGGCCTCGCGGATGCCGCCCGCGGCGAGGACGTGGTTGTCCTTGACCATCGCGACGTCGAACAGGCCCATCCGCTTGTTCGTCCCGCCGCCGCAGCGCACGGCGTACTTGTCCAGCGCGCGCAGGCCGGGCGTCGTCTTGCGCGTGTCGAGGACGCGCGCGCCGGTCCCGGCGAGCGCGTCGGCCCAGCGCCGCGTGTGCGTCGCGATCCCGGAGGCGTGCGAGACGAGGTTGAGCAGCGTCCGCTCGCCCACGAGCAGCGCGCGCACCGGGCCGCGCGCGACGGCGAGCACGTCGCCCGGGGCGACCCGGTCGCCGTCGGCCGCCCGGTGGGTCACGGCCACCGGCCCGACGCCGAGCCGCGCCGCGACCTGGTCCAGCACCTCGGCGACCGCGGGCAGCCCGGCGACGACGCCGGGAGCCCGCGCGACCACGTGCGCCTCGCCGACGGCGTCGGCGGGCACCGTGGCCTCGCTCGTGAGGTCGCGGCCCGGGTCACCGCCGAGGTCCTCGTCGAGGGCGCGCGCGACGACGTCGCGCAGCCAGACGGGGTCGAGCCCGGGGGTCACGGGTGCGTTCTCGGCGTCCACGCGCACGACAGTAGCCGTCCCCGATACCCCCGCGGGTATCGTGGGACCGCCCGTCCCCCACGCCCCCGAGGAGCCACCGTGCAGCTCGACCCCCAGGAGATGGCCCCGGTCGTGACCCGCCTGCGCCGCGCGCAGGGGCAGATCGGCGGGGTCATCCGGATGCTCGAGTCCGGCGCCGACTGCGCCGACGTCGTCACCCAGATCGCCGCGGCCGCCAAGGCTCTCGACCGCGCCGGGTTCGCCGTCGTCGCGGCCGGCCTCGAGCGGTGCCTCACCGAGGGCGAGGACGCCGCCGGCATCGACCGCGCGACGCTGCAGAAGCTGTTCCTGTCCCTGGCCTGAGCGCCCCTCAGACCGGCTCGGCGCCGACCCCCGCCGCCATCGTCAGCGGCGCGCGCTCGACCACGAGCTCGCCGTCCGGGTCCAGGCGGGCCGCCAGACGGACCCGCCACGCGTCGTCGGGCTCGGGGAAGTCCTCGCGGTAGTGGCCCCCGCGGCTCTCGGTGCGCTCGGCCGCGGTCGCGGTGAGCACGGTCGCGACCTGGTGCAGGTTCGTGGTCTCCCACTCCGCGGTCTGCGGCGCCGCGACCACACCCGGCGCGGCGGGGTCGGTCGGCACCTCGGCCAACCCGCGCGCCGCCGCCTCGAGCCCCGCACCGGAGCGGATGACGCCCGGTCCGAGCCGCGCGAGGCGCTGCACGCGCGCCCGCGCCGCCGCCGCCACGAGCGCCGCCCCCGGCCGCTCGACGGGGTCGCGCTGCACGAGCTCGCCCGCCGCGAGGCGCGCGCCGACGTCGGCCGCCGCCCGGTGCGCGAACACCAGGCCCTCCAGCAGCGAGTTCGACGCGAGCCGGTTCGCGCCGTGGACGCCGGTGCACGCCACCTCGCCCGCGGCGTAGAGGCCGGGGACCGTGGAGCGGCCCACGAGGTCGGTGAGCACGCCGCCCGAGTGGAAGTGGTGCGCGGGCGCGACCGGCACGAGGTCCTCGGCGAGGTCGATGCCCTCGGCGAGCAGGCGCGCGTGGATCGTCGGGAAGCGCTGGTGCAGGAAGTCGGCGTCCAGGTGCCGGCAGTCCAGGTACACGTGGTCCGCGCCGGTCGCCGCCATCCGCCGCACGATCGCGTGCGCCACCACGTCGCGCGGGGCGAGCTCCGCCATCGGGTGCACGTCGGGCATGAAGCGCACCCCGTCGACGTCGACCAGCATCGCGCCCTCGCCGCGCACCGCCTCGGACACGAGCGGCAGCTGGCCCTTCGCGCCCGCACCGAGCCACAGCACGGTCGGGTGGAACTGCACGAACTCCATGTCCGCGACCGCCGCCCCGGCGCGCAGGGCCGCGGCCAGGCCGTCGCCCGTCGCCAGGGCCGGGTTCGTCGACGACGGGTAGACCTGGCCGATGCCGCCCGTGGCGAGCAGGACCGCGGGCGCGAGCGCCGCGCCGACGCCGTCGCGCTCGCCCTCGCCGCGCACGTGCAGGGTGACGCCGCAGACCGGGGCCGGGCCGCCGTCGGCGGGCGGTTCCGCGGTGAGCACGTCCAGGACGAGAGCGTGCTCGATGATCTCGACGCCCGGGTCGTTGCGGACCGCCTCGAGGCGCGCGACGAGCGCGCGGCTGATCTCGGCGCCCGTCGCGTCGCCGCCCGCGTGCGCGATGCGGTTCGTGTTGTGCCCGCCCTCGCGGGTGAGCGAGATCTCGCCCGCCGGGTCGAGGTCGAACGCCGCACCGAGGCCGGCGAGCTCGCGCACCCTGCCGGGACCCTCGCGGACGAGGACGTCCACCGCCGCCGGGTCGCACAGGCCGGCGCCCGCGACGAGCGTGTCGTGCAGATGGGCCTCCGGCGTGTCCCGGGGGTCGAGGGCGGCGGCGATGCCGCCCTGCGCCCACACGGTCGAGCCGGACGCCAGGACGCTCTTGGTGATGAGCAGGACCCGCGGGACGCGCGTGCGCAGCGCGAGCGCGGCGGTCAGCCCCGCGACGCCCGAGCCGACGACGACGGCGTCGGCGGACACGGTCCAGCCCGGCTGGCGCGCGGCCAGTCGACGTCCGAGCCTCACCGGACCGTCATCGGGGGCCGCTGGCCCAGGCGATCGCCGCCGTGCGCATGCCGGCCGGCGGCGCGCCCGGGTCGCCGTCGACGCTGACGATCTTGTTCTCGGCGTCGACGTGCACCACGCGCGGGTCGTACGTGCGCGCGTCGTGATCGGGCAGCATCGCGTAGGCGATGACGATGATCATGTCGCCGGGGTGCACGAGGTGCGCCGCGGCGCCGTTCACGCAGACGACGCCGGAGCCCGGGTCGCCCGCGATCGCGTAGGTGGTCAGGCGCGCGCCGTTGGTCACGTCGACGACGTCGACCTGCTGGCCGGGCAGGATGCCCGACGCCGCGAGCAGGTCCGCGTCCAGGGTGATGGAGCCGACGTAGTCGAGCTCGGCGGCCGTCACGGTCGCGCGGTGGATCTTGCCGACCATCATGGTCCGCAGCCAGCCCTCGGTCATCGCCCCTCCTCCCCGTGCTCGCGTGCGCCCAGGGTGACCATCGTATTGTCGATGAGCCGGGTGGTGCCCACCCGGGCCGCGAGGGCCAGCAGAGCCGGCCCCGTCGCGTCGTCGGTCACGTCGGTCATGGTCTCCGGGTCCACGAGGGCCACGTAGTCGGTCGAGACGCCCGCCTCGGCGGCGAGCACCTCCTGCGCGGCGCCGCGCACCTCGGCCGCCGTCGCACCTCGAGCGGCGGCTGCCTCGGCAGCGAGCACCGCCCGGTACAACACGCGCGCCCGTGCCCTCTGTTCCCCGTCGAGGTACGCGTTGCGGGAGGACAGCGCCACGCCGTCGGTGTCCCGGACGATCGGCCCGGCCACGACCTCCACGGGCACGTCGAGGTCGCGGACCATGCGGCGGATCACCGCGAGCTGCTGGGCGTCCTTCTGCCCGAAGAGCGCGACGTCCGGCCGCACCAGGTGCATGAGCTTGAGCACGACCGTCAGCACGCCGTCGAAGTGGCCCGGCCGCACCGCGCCCTCGAGCACGCGGCCCATGGCGCCCGCGTGCACCGTGACGACGGGCTCCTGCGGGTAGACCTCGGTGACGTCGGGCGCGAAGACGAGGTCGGCCCCCACGCCGGCGAGCCGGCGCACGTCGCCCTCGAGGTCGCGTGGGTAGCGGTCGAGGTCCTCGCCGGCGCCGAACTGCAGCGGGTTGACGAAGATCGTCACCACCACCTGCTCGGCGAGCTCGCGCGCGCGGCGCACGAGCGACAGGTGCCCCTCGTGCAGGGCGCCCATGGTCATGACGACGGCACGGCGGCCCGCCGGGGCCGCGAGGGCCTCGGCGAGCTCGGCCCGGGTGCGCACGACGCGCGGAACGGTCATCGGTCTCCTCCGTCCGGCTCGGCGAGGACGTCGAGCAGCTGCTCGGCCTGGTCGGGGCGCAGCCGGCCCCCGGCGAGCGCGCGCGTCGCGGCCGAGCGGGCGAGCACGCGGTAGGCGGCGGCGACGTCGGCCGCCGACGGGTCGCGGCCCGCGAGGCGGGCCAGCTCCGCCAGGTGCGCGGCGACCGTCCGCACGTCGGCCCGCACGACCGGGCCGGTGAGCGAGGCGACGCCGCTCGCGCCCGCCGTCGTGCCGCTCGAGGCCGCGGCCGACGCGCGGACCGCGCCGTCCAGGGCGGCGCCGAGCAGCGGGCCGAGCACGCGGTCGGGTGCCTGCACGCCCGCGGCGGCCAGCGCCTGCGCGGCCTGCGCGACGAGCACGACGAGGTGGTTGGCCGCGTGCGCGAGGGCCGCGTGGTACAGCGGGCGGTCCTCCTCGGCGACGACGACGGGCTCGCCGCCGAGCTCGACGACGAGCGCCTGCGCGATCGGCAGCACCGGTGCCGGCGCGGTCACCGCGAACGTGCAGCCGACGAGGCGCGCGAGGTCGAGCGACGTGCCGGTGAACGTCATCGCGGGGTGCACGGCGAGCGGGATCACGCCCGCGGCGCGCGCCGGCCCGAGCACCTCCACGCCCATCGCCCCGGCCGTGTGCACGACGAGCTGGCCGGGCTGCCAGCGACCGAGCCGGGCGAGACCCGCGACGAGGTCCGCCAGGGCGTCGTCCGGCACGGTGAGCAGGACGAGCTCGGCGCGCTCGACGACGTCGGGCACCTCGAGCACCGGCACCCCCGGCAGGAGCGTGTCGATGCGCTCGCGGCTCGCCTCGGAGACGCCGCTCGCCCCCACCACGGCGTGCCCCGCGGCGCGCAGCGCGCTGCCGAGGACCGCGCCCACGCGGCCGGCCCCGACGACGCCGACGCCGAGGCGGTCGGTCACGGGGTCCGACCCCCGGACATCCACCGGTCGGGCACGGCCGTCGCGCGGGCCGCGCGGGCCCGGTCGGCCTGCTCGCGCAGCCAGGCCGCGGCGTCGTGCTGGTCGAGGTGCGGCAGCGCCGGGGTGATCGGGCCCGGCGTCGAGTGCAGCGCGACGCTGGCCAGCCCGAGGCGCCGCTGCAGCGGGCCCTGGTCGAGGCCGAGCGACTGCGTCTTCTCGTGCGGCACGACGACGAGCGTGCGGTTCAGACGCCCGGTGCGCAGCAGCACGGCGCGTTCGGTGACGGCCAGGCCGTTGCGCCGCCACGTCAGCGGGTCGAGCCACCGGGCCGAGCGCGGCGCGACGGTGAACCCGCCCGCCGGACCGCTGCCCACGAGCGCCGCGTCCAGGAGAAGGCGCGGGTTCTCCACGCCGAGGTCGGGCAGGACGAGCCACAGCGCGCGGAGCGCCTCGTCCCGGTCGCCCACGGGCAGCAGGACGGTCTCGGTGGTGCGCGCGTTGCCGCTCTGGCCCACGTTCAGGCCGTAGCCGGCGACGTTCATCTGCACGCGCCACCAGTCCTTGCCGCGCCACAGCAGGCCCTGGCTGATCCGTACGGCCTGCACGCGGCCCGGCGGGACGGTCTGCGCGCGCTGCTCGAGCAGGCCGTGGCGCAGGCGGATGCCGTCGGGCGAGACCGACGCGCGGAAGCCGAACTCGCCGGCGAACCGCTGCCACACGTAGCTCGCGGCGCCGAGGGCCGCGGGGAGCATGCCGACGAGCGCGCCCGGCTCGGACGTGAGCACGGCGGCCACGACGAGGCCGACGAGCGCGAGGACGCACACGAGCACGCCGCCCGAGCGCACGAGCGAGAGCAGCAGGCGCGGCGCGGGCACCGAGAAGATCTCGCGCTCCGGGGCGACCGGCACCGCCCCGAGCCCCCCGGGCGCACCGGGGAGGCCGGGCGCACCGGGGACGCCGGGCGCCGTCGGGCCGGGGACGGTCCACGCGGCGCCGGGTGCGGGCGGGACGGCGCCCGCGACGGCGGCACCGGCCTGGGCCGGGTCCGCCTGGCCGCTCCGGGCGAGGCGCAGGCCCGCGGCGCGCGCGAGCAGCTCGGCACGCAGGTGCTGGGCGTGCTGCTCGCGCAGGAACGCGAGCCGCACGGCCGAGTCGGCGCCGCCGGCGACCTCGATCTTCAGCTCCGCGAGCCCGAAGATGCGGCCGAGCAGCGGCTGGACGACGTCGATCGCCTGGATCCGGTCGAGGCGCGCCGTGCGCTGCTGCCGGAACAGGACGCCCGTGTGCAGGTAGACGGCGGCCTCGTCGACCGCGTACCGGCTCATCCGCCACGCGAGCGCGGCGTAGCCGGTCGCGACGAGGAGGACGAGCAGCGGCACCGCACCGACCGCCCACCAGCCGACCTCGGACACCACGTCGGTCGCCGCCTGGATGTTCTCTCCGGCCTGCTGGGCGAGCACCACGAGCAGGACGAGCAGCACCTTCCAGCCCTTGATGACCGGGGTCACGGGGTGGAACCGGTGCCAGACCGTGGCCGACGCCGCGGGGGTCGTCGCCGCCGTCGCCGTGGCCACCGCGCCGGCGGGGTCCGCGAGCGCCGGCCCGCCCTGCGGGGCCGCCGGGGACGCCCCGGCCTGCGGAGCCGGCGGGGGCGGCGGCAGCGGCGGGAGCGGGGCCGCGTCCGGGTCCGGGAAGAAGACCTGACCCGGCTGGGGCGCGGCGGGCTGGGGCAGGGTCGGCTCGGCCGACCCGCCCGGCGGGGCCGGCACGGGCGAGGGCGGCTGGGACGCCGGCGGCGGGGGCGGCGGGACCGCCCCGGGGTGCTGCTCGCTCACAGGCCCGCCAGCCTCGCCTCGCCGCGCTCCGCCAGGCGGTCACGCAGCCGGTCCGCCTCGGCGGGCGGCAGCCCGGGGATGGCCGCGTCGCTCGCCGGGGACGCGGTGTGCAGCTGGACGCTCGCGATCCCGCCCCACCGGTCCAGCGGGCCCGCCTGCACGTCGACGAACTGCATGCGGCCGTACGGCACCACGACCATCTGGCGGAACAGGATGCCCTTGCGGATGAGCAGGTCGTCGTCCCGCTCGGCGTAGCCGATCGCGCGCACCTGGCGCGGCACGAGCCAGGTGAGCCACAGGCCGAAGGCGCCGATGACGGCCGGGATCGCCCACAGCCCCGCGACGCCCGTGAGCGCGGCGACGGCGACGCCCGCGAGGAACGGGATGCCGACCCAGATGGCGATGCTGATGAGCCGCACCGTGACCAGGCGCGGCGACACCGGCTGCCACACGACGCCGGGCGGGTCGAACGGGCTGGTGGCGGGACGCACGTCGCTCATGCTCGTCATCCTTCCATCGTCACGCGGCGCTGCCGGACGCCGCGGAGGCGCCCGTCCCGCCCTCGTCGTCGTCGTCGGGCGGGGGCACCTCGCACCAGCGCTCGGCCACCACGCCGACGACGGCGAGCACCACCGCGGCCAGCGCGGCGACGCCGGCGGTGGTCGCCACCTCGCGGCGCAGCGCGTACTCGAGGTCACCGATCGTGAGGAGCACCTGGGCGCCGTACCAGCCCACGAGCACGGCGCCCGTGTAGGCCGACGCCGTCGCGAGCACCACGGTGCGGGCCGCGACGAGCACGTCCGTCTGCGGGCGCTTGCCGCGTGCGTACTGGCGCACCTGCCAGCCGAGCACGCCGACGACGCCCGCGATGACGAGCTCGACGAGCCACGCCACGACGGGCACAGGCAGCAGCGTGCCGCCGCGGGACTCGACCACGCTCAGCACCGCGTACGCGACGGCCAGGGCCGCGGCCGCGACCGCCGCCACGCGCCACGCAGGGGTCCGGCGCATCAGCCCGCCGACCACCAGTCGAGGTTGACCCAGCGGATCCCGGCGCGGTCGGGCGCGGTCTCCGCGAGCGCGGCGACCGGGCCGCCGCCGAGGCCGGGCAGCACGGCCTGCGGGTCGACGTGGGCCCACGGCAGGAGCACGAACGCGCGCTGGTGGGCGCGCGGGTGCGGCAGCTCGAGGTCGTCCGTCACACCGATCGTCGTGCCGTGCACGATGAGGTCCACGTCCAGGGTGCGCGGGCCCCACCGCTCCTCGCGGACGCGGCCGAGCCGGTCCTCGACGGCCTGGCAGGCGCGCAGCAGCGCGCGCGGGCTCAGCGTGGTGCGGCCGAGCACGACGGTGTTGAGGAAGTCGGGCTGGTCCGGCCCACCCACGGGCGCCGTGCGCGCGAGCGGCCCGACGCCCGTGACCTCGAGCCCGGGCACCTCCGCGAGCGCGTGCACGGCCGCGCGCAGCGTGTCCTGGCTCGCGCCGAGGTTCGAGCCGAGCGCGATGACGACGCCGACGGGCTCGGCCGGGACGGCGTCCATGCGGTCGGGCTGCGGCGCGGGCGCCACGGGTGCGGCGCCCGGCTCGTCGAGCGGTTCGAGCGCCGGGGGCTCGTCGTCGGGCAGCACGAGGTCGGCGATGCTCGGCAGGCCCGTCCCGGGCAGGGGCGCGGCGCCGGCCGCGGCCGGGCCGGCCAGGGGCGCGACGACCGGCGCGGCGAGCGGGGCGGCCAGGGCGTCGAGGTCCGGCGCGGGCTGCGGTGCGGGCGCCTCGGCGGCCGGGGCGTGCGCCGGCTCCGCCGGCGCGCCGGACGGTGCGGGCGCGGCCACCACGGGCAGGTGCTTGCGGCTGCGGTGGATCTCGACGGCGACGTCGGCGAACGGCACCGGGATCGGCGCCTGCGGCTTGTGCACGACGACGTCGACGGCGGCCACGCCCGGGTACCCGAGCGCGAGCGCGGCGATGCGCTCCGCGACGGTCTCCACGAGGTCGGCGGGCTCGCCCGCGAGCACGGCGGCGACGCCCGAGGCGACCGCTGCGTAGTCCACGGTGCGCTCGAGCCGGTCCGCGGCGGCCGCCGCGCGCGTGTCGACGTGCAGCACGACGTCGGCCACGAACGTCTGCCCGTCGCGGCGCTCGTCGGGCAGCACGCCGTGGTACCCGGTCGCGCTGATGCCGGTCAGCCGGATCCGGTCGACCGTCGCCTGCGCCCGGTCGGGCACCCTGTCTGGCACTGCGTCAGGCACTGCGTCCTCCGTCCGAGGGTTCGGTCCCCCGCGCCGCCAACCATGCCGCACCGACGCGCACGGCGTCAGCCGAAGCCTCGACCTCGTGCACCCGCACGCACCACACGCCCGCGGCGGCGCACAGCGCGCTCACCGCCGCCGTCGCGGCGTCGCGGGCCTCGGGCGGCACCGGGACGCCGTCGGGCCCCGCGAGCAGGTGCCCCAGGAAGCGCTTGCGGGACGCCCCGACGAGCACCGGGCGGCCGAGGGCCGCGAGGACGTCGAGGTGGGCCAGGAGGGGCCAGTTGTCGCTGCCCGGCTTGGCGAAGCCCAGGCCCGGGTCGAGGACCACCTGCTCCGGGCGCACGCCCGCGGCGACGAGCGCGTCCAGGCGCGCGGCGAGCTCGTCGCGCACGTCGCGCACGACGTCGTCGTACGTCGCCAGGGAGTCCATGACGTCGGACGGGCCGCGCCAGTGCATCGCCACGTAGACGACGCCGGCCTCCGCCACCAGGCGCGGCATCGCCGGGTCCGCGAGTCCGCCCGACACGTCGTTGACCACGACCGCGCCCGCCGCGAGCGCCGCCTCGGCGACCGCTGGGCGCGTGGTGTCCACGCTCACGACCGCGCCCTCGTCCGCGAGCGCGCGCACCACGGGCAGCACCCGGCGCAGCTCCTCGTCCTCGGGCACGCGCGGCGCGCCGGGCCGCGTGGACTCGCCGCCGACGTCGAGCAGGTCGGCACCCTGGGCGCGCAGCTCGAGCCCGTGCCCGACCGCGCGGTCCGGGTCGAACCACAGGCCGCCGTCGGAGAACGAGTCGGGGGTGACGTTGACGACGCCCATGACGAGCGTGCGGTCGAGCGCCGTCAGGGCGTCCGGCAGCGGCGCGGGGTGCAGCACCGGGTCACCGCCCCAGGATCAGGCTCATCGCCTCGGCGCGCGTCGCGGGGTTGCGCAGCTGGCCGCGCACGGCCGACGTCACGGTGTGCGAGCCGGGCTTGCGCACGCCGCGCATGGACATGCACAGGTGCTCGCAGTCGACGACGACGAGCACCCCGCCCGGCTCGAGCACCTCCACGAGCGTGTCCGCGATCTGCGACGTCAGCCGCTCCTGCACCTGCGGGCGCCGCGCGTAGAGGTCGACGAGCCGGGCGATCTTCGACAGGCCCGTGATCCGGCCCTCCGGGCCCGGGATGTACGCGACGTGCGCGACCCCGTGGAACGGGACGAGGTGGTGCTCGCACGTCGAGTACACCTCGATGTCCTTGACCAGGATCATCTCCTCGTGCCCGAGGTCGAAGGTCGTCGACAGCACCTCGGCCGGGTCGGTCCACAGGCCCGCGAACGTCTCCGCGTAGGCGCGCGCCACGCGCGCCGGGGTGTCCCGCAGGCCCTCGCGGTCCGGGTCCTCCCCCAGCGCGAGCAGCAGCTCGCGCACCGCCCGCTCGGCGCGCTCGAGGTCGTAGACGGGCTGGGGACGCGCAGCCGGGTCGTCCTCGCCGGGCAGCGGGACGTCGTCGGGCACGTCGCTCATCAGCCGAGCCTCCCCGGGTCCACCCGACCGCCGGGCGGGATCTCGCCGACCGGCCCCGCCGGGTGCTCCGGCTTCGCCGCGGCCGCCTCGTCCTGCGGCACCTCGGCCGACCCGTTGCCCGCCGCGCGCTCCGCCGGGGTGCGCACGGGCGGCAGGTCGGAGACCGGCCGGTCGGGGCTGGAGAGCCAGACCTCGCGCGGCGGGCGCTTCACGATGGGCTTGAAGATCTCCTCGAGCTGCGCCTGGTTGAGCGTCTCGCGCTCGAGCAGCTCGGTGACGAGCGTGTCGAGAACCTCGCGGTACTCGTTGACGATCTCCCACGCCTCGTCGTGCGCGTAGTCCACGAGCCGGCGCACCTCGGCGTCGACGATCGCGGCGACCTCCTCGGAGTAGTCGCGCGTGTGGCCCATGTCGCGGCCGAGGAAGACCTCGCCGTCGCCCTGGCCGACGCGGACCGCGCCGACCCTCTCGCTCATGCCGTACTGGGTGACCATCTTGCGGGCCACGGCGGTGGCCTTCTCGATGTCGTTCGAGGCGCCCGTCGTCGGGTCGTGGAAGACGACCTCCTCCGCGACGCGCCCGCCCATCGCGTACGCGAGCTGGTCGAGCAGCTCGTTGCGCGTCGTGGAGTACTTGTCCTCGGTGGGCATGACCATCGTGTAGCCCAGCGCCCGGCCCCGCGGGAGGATCGTCACCTTGGTCACCGGGTCGGTGTACCGCAGCGCCGCCGCCACGAGCGCGTGACCGCCCTCGTGGTAGGCGGTGATCTTCTTCTCCTTGTCGTTCATCAGCCGGGTCCGCTTCTGCGGGCCGGCGATGACCCGGTCGATCGCCTCGTCGAGGTGCTGGTTCGTGATGACCTGGCCGCCCGTGCGCGCGGTGAGCAGCGCCGCCTCGTTGAGCACGTTCGCCAGGTCCGCGCCCGTGAAGCCGGGGGTGCGCTTGGCGACCGCCTTGAGGTCGACGTCGGGCGCCATCGGCTTGCCCTTGGCGTGCACGTGCAGGATCCGCTCGCGGCCGCCGAGGTCGGGCGCGTCGACGGAGATCTGCCGGTCGAAGCGGCCCGGGCGCAGCAGCGCGGGGTCGAGGATGTCGGGCCGGTTCGTCGCCGCGATGAGGATGACGTTGGTGTTGACGTCGAACCCGTCCATCTCGACGAGCATCTGGTTGAGCGTCTGCTCGCGCTCGTCGTGCCCGCCGCCCAGGCCGGCGCCGCGGTGCCGGCCGACGGCGTCGATCTCGTCGACGAAGATGATCGACGGCGCGTTCTGCTTGGCCTGGTCGAACAGGTCGCGCACGCGCGAGGCCCCGACGCCGACGAACATCTCGACGAAGTCCGAGCCGGAGATCGAGTAGAACGGCACGCCCGCCTCGCCCGCGACCGCGCGGGCCAGCAGCGTCTTGCCGGTGCCGGGCTGGCCGTACAGGAGCACGCCCTTGGGGATCTTCGCGCCGACCGCCTGGAACTTGCCCGGGTCGGCGAGGAACTCCTTGATCTCCTGGAGCTCCTCGACGGCCTCGTCGACGCCGGCCACGTCGGCGAACGTGACCTGCGGCTTCTCCTTGCTCACGAGCTTCGCGCGCGACTTGCCGAACTGCATGACGCGCGAGCCGCCGCCCTGCAGGCGGGACATGAGGAACCAGAACAGGCCGAGGAGGATCGCGAACGGCAGGACCAGGCTGAGGATGCTCACCCACCACGAGGTCTGCGGGACCTCGGAGTTGTAGCCGCCGGGGATCTCCGCCCGCTCGATCGCCCGGACCACGCTCGGGCCCTGCGGCTCGACGTAGTAGAACTGCACGCGCGTGCCCTTGTCCTCGAACTCCTCGGTGAGGAGGAGGTCCACGCGCTGCGCGCCGTCGACGATCTTCGCCTGCTCGACCTTGCCGCTCTCCAGCAGCGCCAGGCCCTCGGAGGTGTCGATGCGCTGCACGCCGGAGGTCATGAGGCTGGACGCGCCGAGCCACAGGATGAGCACGGCGAGGACGATCCAGACGGCGGGGCCGCGGGCGAGACGCTTCAGGTTCATCGACGACGGGCCGGAGCCCGATCCCTTCTGGGCGGCGGAGGACTCCACGCCACGGTACCGCGAGCCCCGTGGCGGACCTCGCGGTGTTCGCGCAGGGCTCAGTCGGCGTACACGTGCGGGGCGAGCGTGCCCACGAACGGCAGGTTGCGGTACTTCTCCGCGTAGTCGAGGCCGTACCCGACGACGAACTCGCTCGGGATGTCGAAGCCGACGTAGCGCACGGACACGTCGACCTTGGCCGCCTCGGGCTTGCGCAGCAGGGCCGCGATCTCGACCGACGCCGCGCCCCGCGTGCGCAGGTTCGACAGCAGCCAGGACAGGGTCAGACCCGAGTCGATGATGTCCTCGACGATGAGGACGTGCCGGCCGGTGAGGTCGGTGTCGAGGTCCTTGAGGATGCGCACGACGCCCGACGACGACGTGCCCGCGCCGTACGAGGACACGGCCATCCAGTCCATCTCGACCGGCGAGTGCAGGTGCCGGGAGAGGTCGGCCATGACCATGACGGCGCCCTTGAGGACGCCGACCAGGAGCAGGTCTCGGCCGACGTAGTCGGCGTCGATCTCGGCCGCCATCTCGGCGAGCCGGGCGTCGATCTGCTCGCGGGTGAGCAGGACCCGCTCGAGGTCCTGACCCATGTCGTCGGCGTCCACGCGGTGCTCCTCCTCGTCCGGTGCGAGGGTCAGCCTGCCACACCTCCGGGCCGCCGTGAGACCACCCGGCAGGCTCACCGGACCCTGCCCGCGCCAGTCGACGACGAGCGCGTCGACGGCCGCCACGTGCGACCGCCCCAGGGCACCCGCGGGCGAGCCGGCGGCGATGCACGCCGCCCGCAGGGCACGACGCCGGACGGCGGACGGCAGGCCCGCCAGGACGCCGACGTCGAGGCCCTTCCCGCCCGCGCGCGCCGCGGCCAGCGCGTCGTCGGCGAGCGCGTCGAGCACCTCCGCGTCCTCGCGCAGCAGGTCGGCGGTGCGCGCGAGCGCCTCGGCCGTCCCCGGCCCGAGGACGTCCTCGAGCACCGGCAGCACCTCGTGGCGCACCCGGCTGCGCAGCGGCAGCCCGCCCCGCGTGAGGTCGACGGACGCAGGGCCGTCGGACGCGGGGCCGTCCGCCGCCGGCCCGTTCGTGGGGTCCCGCCACGGCTCGAGCCCGAGCGCCGCGCACGCGCGCTCGGTCGCCGCCCGCCGCACGGCGAGGAACGGGCGCCGCAGGAGGCCGCGCCGGGCCGCCATCCCCGCGAGCGACCGCGCCCCCGACCCGCGCGCCAGGCCCAGCAGGACCGACTCCGCCTGGTCGTCGAGCGTGTGCCCGAGCAGCACCGCCGCGGCGCCGTGCCGCCCGGCCGCCTCCTGAAGGGCCGCGTACCGGGCCGTGCGCGCCCCGGCCTCGGGGCCGCCGTCGGGCACGACCACGACCCGGACCACCTCCACGGGCTCGAGGCCGAGCGCGCGGCACTGCTCCGCGGCCCGCGCGGCCACCTCGGCGCTGCCCGGCTGCAGCCCGTGGTCGACGACGACGGCGCCCGCCCGCAGCCCGGCGCGCGGCGCGACGAACGCGGTCGCCGCAGCGAGCGCGAGCGAGTCCGCCCCGCCCGAGCACGCGACGAGGACGACGGCGCCCGGCGGCAGGTCCGCGAGGGCCTCGCGCACGCGGGCGCGCTGGGCCGCGACGTCGGGGTCCAGGCGCATCGTGCTCAGCCCACCCGGCGCAGCCACGCCCCGGGGTCGGCGATCTCCCCGGGCCGGGGCAGCGCGTCCGGCGACTCCCACACGACGTCGAGCGCGGCCGGGCCGCCGCGCTCGCGCACGCCGCGCACGAACGCCGCGCCGTCGCGGTACTGCGCGAGCTTGACGTCCAGGGCGAGCAGCCGGCGCAGCAGCCGGTCGGCCGGGGCGGTGCTCGACCGCTTGGCCTCGAGCCGCGAGCGCAGCGTGCGCGACGCCGGGATCGCGGCCTCGGCGGCGTCCATCGTCACGTCCGCGTGCCCCTCGAGCAGCGACATCACGGCGGTCACCCGCTCGACGCGCTCGCGCTGGCCCGCCGGCAGCACGTCGAGCACCGACCACTGCCCGCGCGCCTCGCCGCGCAGCACGCGCACGAGCCCGGCGAGCACGGCCCCGACCTCCTCGCGGGGCGGCGTGGCCTCGACCTCGGCGAGCAGCTGCGCGAGCTCGCCGCGCAGGTGCTCGGCGAGCCACGGGGCCGCGGCGAACTGCAGCGCGTGGGTCTGCTCGTGCACGCACACCCACAGCCGGAAGTCGCGCGCGGGGGCCCGCATCGCCTGCTCGGAGCGCAGCACGTTCGGGGCGACGAGGAGCAGCCGGCCGGCGGCGTCGGTGTACGGGTCGAACTGGCCGAGCACCCGCGTGGCGAGCAGCGCCAGGACCGCGCCGGCCTGCGCCGTCGTGCCGGGGACGGGGCGGCCGCCGCTGAGCGCGACGAACGACGTCGCGGCGGCCCGCGCCCAGCCCGCGCGGTCGACGACGAGCACGGGCGCCGGCTGGGTCACCGCACCCGGCCGGGCGAGCGCGTCCGCCAGGCCCGAGGCGTCGAGCGCGAGCTCCCGCGCCCGGCCGGCGGCGGCGCGCAGCTCGGCGACGACGTCGGCCACCTCCTGGTGCGACGGCGTCGGCCCCGCCGGGACGGCGGCGCCTGCCCAGCGGCCCGCGGCCGCCCAGTCGACGGTGGGCGTCGGGCGGGGCTCGGCGGGCGTCACCCGACCCACGCTATCCGCCGTCGGCCCCGCCGCCCCCGGCGGCGCCGTCGGCGGCCGTCGCGGAGGGCAGCGTGGCGAGCTGCGTGACGAACGCGTCGAGGGCGGTGCGCGGGCGGTCCTGCCCGACGGCGCCCGTCGAGTCCGCCATGACGGCGAAGGCCAGCAGGCGGCCCTCCTGCGTGAGCAGGAGGCCCGCGAGCGACGTCACCCCCGGCAGGCTGCCGGTCTTGGCGCGGACCAGGCCGCGCGCGGCGCCCTCCTCGAACCGATCGCTGAGCGTGCCCTGCCAGCCGCCGACCGGCAGGTCGACGACGACGGGCAGCAGGGCGGCGTTGCCGGGCGCGGTCGCCACGAGGAGCGTGTCGACCAGCACGCGCGCGGGGATCACCGACGCGGCGTCGAGCCCGCTGCAGTCGCGGATCGCGGCACCCGTGACGTCCACGCCCTGCGCGCCGACCTCGGCGAGCACCGCGCGCGTGGCGCCGTCGAACGTCGCCGGGAGGCCGCGCTCCGCGGCGACGAGGCGGCCGAGGACCTCGGCGACCGTGTTGTCGGAGTGCTGGACCATGTACCGGACGAGCTCGCGCATGGGCGCGGACTCGACGGCCGCGACGCGCGGGGCGTCGGCCGGGGCGGTGGTGCGCGCGGGCTCGCCGGTCACCGTGATCCCGTGCTGGCCGAGCAGCGCGGCGAACGCACGGGCCGCCTCCATGGCGGGGTCGCCGTGACGCACCGCGTACACGTACGAGCTCGTGCGGCCGGCGTCGACCGCGAGCGCCGAGACCGGGGCGACGTAGCGGATGTAGGTGTCCTCCCACGTGGGCGAGTACGCGGGGCCCTGGACGAGCGTGTCGTCGAGGCCGAGCGCGACCTGCGAGACGCCAGCCGCGGCGAGGACCTGCGCGGTCTGCGCGGCGAGGTCCGCGAGGCCGGCGTGCCCGTTGACGGCGGCCGGGTCGCCCGCGCCCGCGCCGAGCAGCATGTCGCCGCCGCCGACGAGCACGACGCGGCCCGGCTCCGGCTGGACGACGCGGGTCTCGAGCGTGCGCTCGGTGCCGAGCGCGGTGACCGCCGCGACGGCGGTGAGCAGCTTGGTGGTCGAGGCGGGCACCTGCGGGACGTCGCCGCCGACGTCGGCCAGGGTCTCGCCGGTGAGCACGTCGGCCACGACGACCGTCGTCGAGGCGCCCATGCGCGGGTCGGACGCGAGCGAGCGGGCGAGCGTGTCGACGGCCTCGCGCGACGGCAGCGGCGCGGCCGGATCGAGCTCCCCGACGACCGCCTGCGGGGCGGGCGCGGGGGCGACGTCGGGGGTCGGGAAGGGGGCCGGCGTCGGCGGCGGCGGGGTGACGGTGACCCACCCGGGCGCCAGGTCGTAGGCGTCGGCCGCGGCGTACCCGCCGGCGCCCAGGACGAGCAGCGCCGCGGTCGTGCCGACCGCCCATCGTGCCCCGCGTGCCATCCTCGTCCTCTCGTGCTCGTCCGTGCCGGTCGGGCGGTCGGTGCGCGCGCCTCGGCCCGTGCGCCACACTAATGACCGGCACGCCCGCCCGGCCCACCGGTCGCGCGTCGGGACGGGTCGGCGTACAGCGGAGGAGAACCGTGGAGTTCGACGTCACCATCGAGATCCCCAAGGGCAACCGGAACAAGTACGAGCTCGACCACGCGACGGGCCGCATCCGGCTCGACCGCATGCTGTTCACCTCGACCCGGTACCCCGACGACTACGGGTTCATCGAGGGCACGCTCGGCGAGGACGGTGACCCGCTCGACGCCCTCGTGCTGCTCGAGGAGCCGACGTTCCCCGGCTGCCTCATCCGCTGCCGCGCGCTCGGGATGTTCCGCATGCGCGACGAGGCGGGCGGCGACGACAAGGTGCTGTGCGTCCCGGCGGGCGACCAGCGCGCGTCGTGGCGCCAGGACATCGACGACGTGTCGGAGTTCCACCGGCTGGAGATCCAGCACTTCTTCGAGGTGTACAAGGACCTGGAGCCGGGCAAGAGCGTCGAGGGCGCGTACTGGGCCGACCGCGCGGCCGCCGAGGCCGAGATCCGCGCGTCGTTCCAGCGCGCGATCGACGCCGGCTACACCACCCGCCCGCACGCCTGACCCCCTCCCCCTTCCCCCCGCCGACTTCGAGGGTGAGGGGGTGTGCACGAGCGCCGCGGGCCCGGCCGGCCGACCAGGCTGGCGACGTGCCTCGACGTCCCGGGCGTGAGCCCTCGCCGGCCTACGCCGACCTGCCGATCCCCACGCCCCTGCTCGACCGGGACGTGTCGCCCGGCCTCGCGGAGAGGATGCTCCGCACGGGGGCCTGGGAGCGCCTGCGGTGGGGCGCCTGCGTCGCCCGCGACGAGCTCAGTGACGACCCGCACCTCAGGGAGCGCCAGCTGGCGGCGGCCCGCACCGTCGCCGTCGTCCGCCAGGCCGACGTCGTCCGGCACCACCGACCGACCGACGACGACCGCACGGTGCGCCACGGCGTCGCCGTGACCTCGCTCGCCCGCACCGTCGTCGACTGCGCGTGCCACCTCGGGCCGCGCGGCGGCATCGTCGTGGCCGACGCCGCGCTGGTGGCGGGCCTCGACCGCGGCGCCTGCCTCGACCTCCTCGGCCGGATGCGAGGCGCCCGGGGCGTCCGCACCGCGCGGGCCCTCCTCGCCGTCGCCGACGACGGCGCCGAGTCCCCCGGCGAGAGCCTGACGCGCCTGGCACTCCTCGCCGCGGGGTTGCCGGCGCCGACGACGCAGGTCCCCGTCACCACCCACCTCGGCACGTTCTGGCTCGACCTCGGCTGGCCCGAGGTGCGCGTCGGGGTCGAGTTCGACGGCGCGGTCAAGTACGAGGCCGACGTGGCGACGGTGCTCGCGCAGGAGAAGCGCCGGCAGGAGGCGGTCGAGGAGGCCGGGTGGGCCCTCTGCGGGTCATGGCCTCGGACCTGCGCGACCCGGACACCGTCGTCGCGCGGGTCCACCGCGCCCTGGCGCGCCGGTCCCGGGTCCACCTCGAGCCCCGCCCCTGCCTCCAGGGCTGACCGGGCCCGCGTCACCCCCGCCTGACCCCCGCCCAGTTCGAGAGTTTGCGGCGAGTTCGAGAGGGGCTACCTCTCGAACTCGCCGGAGACTCTCGACGTCGGCGTGTGAGGGAGGGGGCTCAGGGGCGGCCGGCGTAGGGCATGGTGTTCGCCCAGCGCATGCTGGTCACGCGCACCGGGACACCCGCGCGCGGCGCCTCGACGATCTGGTTGTTCCCGATGTACATGGCCACGTGGTACACCGACCCGGGGTCGGACGGGTTGTCGCCGAAGAACACCAGGTCGCCCGGCCGCATCGAGTCGTACGTGATCTTGTAGACCTGCCGGTACTGGTCCCGCGACGTGCGGTTGAGGTTCACGCCCGCGGCCTGCCAGGCGCGCATCGTCAGGCCGGAGCAGTCGAACGCGTCCGGCCCGCTGCCGCCGTACAGGTAGTCCTTGCCGACCTGCTGCAGCGCCCACGCGACGGCCGCCTGCCCCTGCGCGGCGGTCCCCCGCTGCGAACCGGTGCCCAGGCCGTAGGGGTCCGACGCCGGGGGCGGCGTCGGCGGTGCCGGCGGGTTCGTGGGCTGCGCAGGCGGGTTGGTCGGCTGCGCCGGCGGGTTGGTCGGCTGCGCCGGCGGGTTCGTCGGCTGGGCGGGCGGGTTCGTGGGCTGCGCGGGCGGGTTCGCCCCGCCGCCGGAGCCGGAGCCACCGGAGCCGGAACCGCCGGACCCGCCGCCGTGGCCGGCACGGGCCGCGGCGTCGGCGCGCGCCTGACGCTCGGCGTCGAGCTGGGCCTGGCGCTGGCGCTCGAGCTCGACGCTCGTCTGGCGCAGGCGGGCGAGCTCGGCGAGCAGGCCCTCGCGCTCGGCCTCGATGCGCGCGACCTCCGCCTCGGCGGCGGCCTGCAGCTCCTGGGCCCGCGTGAGCGCGCGCTCGGCCTCGGCGGCCGCCTCCTGCGCCTCCTGGGCCGCGCGCTCGGCGAGCGCGGCGAGCGAGCCGTTGACGACGTCGGCGGCCTCGTACCGCTGGACCGCCCGGTCCGCGCGCTGGCCGAGGCGGTCGATGGCCTCGCTGCGCGCGACGTACTCCTCGTAGTCCGACGACGAGAGCATCGCGGCGACGCCGTCGAGGGCGCCGCCGGAGCGGTACGCCTCGAGCGCGATCGCGCCGAGCTCGGCCCGCGCGGCCTCCGCGTCCTCGGCGGCTGCCCGCGCGCGCTCCGCGGCGGCCTCGGCCTGCGCAGCGGCGGTGTCGCGCTCGACGAGCGCCGCGGTGTAGTCCTCCGCGGCGCGCGCGACGGCGACCCACGCCTCCTCGAGCGCGGCCGACTGCTGCGCGAGGGCGAGCTCGACCGAGGCGACCGTGGCCGCCGTCGAGCGGACCGCGGCCTGCGCGCGGGCGACGTCGTCGTCGCTGACGGGGTCGGCGGTGGCCGTCTGGGCGGGCAGCGCGAGGAGGGCGACGGCGGCGGCCGCGACCGCGGCACGGACCCGCACCCGACCCGCCTGGGCGGGTCGCGCGGCGGCGCGCGGACGGCTGTGCACGGGCGGTCCTCCTCTCGTGGCGCCTCAGGAACGTACCTCGCCGACGTCACAGAAGTGAACTCCTGTCACACCTGTAACACCCGGATGGGCTACTCGACCTCATCGGCGCCCCGCCCGGCGACCATGAGGCCCGACCTCGACCGGATGCACGCCGCCCGCGTCGCGTCCCATCTGACGAGACATGTGTTTCGCACTGCATGAGACGGCTCATACGCTGCCACCATGTTCCTCCGCCGAATGTGCCGCTGACCCGCGCACGTTCGGTGGTGTGCCCGCTGACCGGTAGGACGCCGAGGCTCCCCTGAGGGGCAGGCGACCGGCAGCCACCGGCACCGATCCTCACGTGCACCCCGCCCCGCCCCTTCGTGGGCGCCCGGGTCAGCGCGCTGACGGAACGGGTCGCCCACGGCCCGACACCGTCAGGAGCCCACGATGAGCAACGAGAGCTGGTCCTTCGAGACCCGTCAGATCCACGCCGGCCAGGCGCCGGACCCCGCGACCGGCGCCCGCGCGCTGCCGATCTACCAGACGACGTCGTTCGTCTTCCCCGACGCCGGCACCGCGGCCGCCCGGTTCGCGCTGCAGGACCTCGGCCCGATCTACACCCGCATCGGCAACCCGACCCAGCAGGTCGTCGAGGACCGCATCGCCAGCCTCGAGGGCGGCGTCGGCGCGCTCCTCGTGTCCTCGGGCCAGGCCGCCGAGACGTTCGCGATCCTCAACATCGCCGAGGCCGGCGACCACGTCGTCGCGAGCGCCAGCCTCTACGGCGGCACCTACAACCTGCTGCACTACACGCTGCCGAAGCTCGGCGTCGAGACGACGTTCGTCACCGACCCGCACGACCCCGACGAGTGGCGCGCCGCGGTCCGGCCGAACACCAAGCTGTTCTTCGGCGAGACCATCCCGAACCCGAAGACCGACATCCTCGACATCGAGACCGTCGCGTCCATCGCGCACGAGGTCGGCGTCCCGCTCATCGTCGACAACACCGTCGCCACGCCGTACCTCGTGCGTCCGCTCGAGTGGGGGGCCGACATCGTCGTGCACTCGGCCACCAAGTACCTCGGCGGCCACGGCACCGCGATCGGCGGCGTGATCGTCGACGGCGGCTCGTTCGACTTCGCCCAGCACCCCGACCGGTTCCCGAACTACAACACCCCGGACCCGAGCTACCACGGCCTCGTCTTCGCGCGGGACCTCGGCGTCGGCGGCATCTTCCCGGTGAACCTGTCCTTCATCCTCAAGGCCCGGGTGCAGCTGCTGCGCGACCTCGGCTCGGCGATCTCGCCGTTCAACGCGTTCCTCATCGCGCAGGGCCTCGAGACGCTGTCGCTGCGCGTCGAGCGCCACGTCGCCAACGCGCAGAAGGTGGCCGAGTGGCTCGAGGCGCGCGACGACGTCGTTCGCGTGCACTACGCCGGCCTGCCGAGCAGCCCCTGGCACGCGAACCAGCAGAAGTACGCCCCGCGCGGCGCGGGCGCGGTCGTCGCCTTCGAGCTCGAGGGCGGCGCCGAGGCCGGCAAGGCGTTCGTGGACGCGCTCGAGCTGCACAGCAACGTCGCCAACATCGGCGACGTGCGCTCGCTCGTCATCCACCCGGCGTCGACGACGCACTCCCAGCTCACCCCGGAGGAGCAGGCGCTGTCGGGCGTGACCCCCGGCCTCGTCCGCCTCGCGGTGGGCCTGGAGCACATCGACGACATCCTGGCCGACCTCGACGCCGGGTTCCGGGCCGCCAAGGGCGCGTGAGATGAGAGACGCCTCGTCCGGCGCGACGGCGCGACGCACCGTCGGTCTGCGACTCGTGCAGACCGCGCCTGCGCCCGCGCCGGACGAGGCGCGCCCGGCGCCGCCCGACGCCGGTCCGGCCCCCGCGCGGCGTGCGCCCACCCGCGCGCCCCTCGACCCGCTCCCCGACGGCCCCTGGCAACCGGCCTGGGCCACCGGGGACGACCTGCCGCCGGCGACCGGCGCGTGGCGCGAGGGCGACCCCGTCGGCCGGCGCCGCTTCCTCGACCTCGGGGACCTGACGCTCGAGTCCGGGCAGGTCCTGCCGGGCGTGCGGGTCGCCTACGAGACCTGGGGCACGCTCAACGCCGCCCGGGACAACGCGATCCTCGTCGAGCACGCACTCACGGGCGACTCCCACGTCACCGGGCCCGCCGGGCCGGGTCATCCCACGCCCGGCTGGTGGGACAGCCTCGTCGGCCCCGGTCGGCCCATCGACACCGACCGCTGGTTCGTCGTGTGCGCGAACGTGCTCGGCGGCTGCCAGGGCACCACCGGCCCGGCGAGCACCGCCCCCGACGGCCGCCCGTGGGGCGCCCGCTTCCCCGCGGTCACCATCCGGGACCAGGTGGCCGCCGAGGTGGCGCTCACCGACGCGCTCGGCATCGACGCGTGGGCGCTCGTCATCGGCGCGTCGATGGGCGGCATGCGCGTGCTCGAGTGGGCCGTGGGCCACCCCGACCGCGTCCGCCGCGTCGCCCCGATCGCGACGACGGCCGCCAGCACGGGCGACCAGATCGCGTGGGCGCACCCGCAGCTCGCCGCGATCCGCGCCGACGCGCGCTGGCGCGGCGGCGACTACTACGACGCCGCCCCCGGTGAGGGCCCGCACGTCGGGCTCGGCATCGCGCGCCAGATCGCGCACGCGACGTACCGCAGCGCCGTCGAGCTCGACGCCCGGTTCGGCCGGACGCCGCAGGACGGCGAGGACCCGCTCGCGGGCGGCCGGTACGCGGTGCAGTCGTACCTCGACCACCACGCCCGCAAGCTCGCGTGGCGGTTCGACGCGAACTCCTACCTCGTGCTGACCGAGTCGATCCTGTCGCACGACGTCGGGCGCGGCCGCGGCGGCGTGACCGCGGCGCTCGCACGCGCCACGGCCCAGGCGCTCGTCGTCGCCGTGGACACCGACCGGCTCTACCTGCCCGCGCAGTCGGTGGAGATCGCGGCGGGCCTGCCCGGCGCCGACCGCGTGCACTACGTGCGCTCCGACTTCGGCCACGACGGCTTCCTGGTGGAGCGCGAGCAGGTGGGCGCGATGGTGGCCGCCTTCCTCGAGGGGCGCTGAGGGGCCGTCCGGGTCGGGCCGCGGCCCGGGCATCCCGTCCGCGGCCAGGTGATGCCACGATGCGGGCATGGACACCGAGCTCGGCATCCTCGAGAGCCTCCTGCGCGCCCAGTGGCTGCGCCTGCGCGACTGGGTCGACGAGCGCGAGCTGGCCACGAGCGACGCACCGAGCGTGCTCGACGGCTGGACCGTGGCCGACCTCGTCGCGCACCTCGGCCTGGCGATGGGCACGCTGACCCGCGCGGAGCCCGCGCCCCCCGACGCCGTCCCGATGACCCTCGCGGAGCTCGTGGCGGGCTACCCGGGCCGGGCGGACGAGATCGTCGAGACCACGCGCGCCGGCGCGCGGGAGATCGCCGGCGACCCGCTGCCCGCCGTCGAGCGCATGGCGGAGGCGGCGTTCGCCCGGCTCGACGAGCTCCGCGGCCTTGGCGGCGACCCCGTCGTGCTGACGCGCCGCGGGACGCTGCGGCTCTCGACGCTCGTGCAGGCGCGCCTGCTCGAGCTCGTCGTGCACGGCGACGACCTCGTCCGCTCGACGGGCGAGGTCCCGGGCGGCGGGCCGCTCGAGCCCGGCGCGGTGACCGTGGTCGCGGAGGCGCTGCGGGACGTGCTCGTCGAGCGCGGCGGGCCCGACCTCGAGGTGGCCGACCCGCTCGCCTGGCTGCGCGTGGCGTGCGGCCGGGTGGAGCCCGACGCCGCTGCGGTGCAGGCCGCGCTGCGCCCGCGCCACCTCGCCGACGGCATGCCCGACCTCGCGGACTGGCTGCCGCTGCTGTGACGCGCGTCTAGCGTGGGGCCATGCCCGCGGACATGATCGCCGCCGTCGCCGCCCGCGCGGACCGCGACGACCCCCTCGCCGCGCTCGAGCTGCGGCGCGTGCCCCGGCCCGAGCCCGCGCAGCACTGGTCCGTCGTCGACGTGCGCGCCGCGTCGCTCAACCACCACGACCTGTGGTCGCTGCGCGGCGTCGGCCTGCCCGCCGAGCTGCTGCCCATGGTGCTCGGCACGGACGCCGCCGGCGTGACCGCGGACGGCCGCGAGGTCGTCGTGCACGCGGTCGTCGGAGCGAACGGGCACGGCGTCGGACCGGACGAGCCGCGCACGCTGCTCTCCGAGCGCCACCCCGGCACGCTCGCCGAGCAGGTCGCCGTCCCGACGTGGAACCTCGTGCCCAAGCCGCCGGAGCTGTCCTTCGTCGAGGCCGCGTGCCTGCCGACCGCCTGGCTCACCGCGTACCGGATGCTCTTCGTCACCGCAGGCCTCGCGCCCGGCGACCGGGTACTCGTGCAGGGTGCCGGCGGCGGCGTCTCGACCGCGGCCGTTCGGCTCGGCGCCGCGGCGGGTCTGGAGGTCGTGGTCACCTCGCGCGACGCCGGACGCCGCGAGCGCGCGCTGGGCCTCGGCGCGACGCTCGCCGTCGAGCCGGGCGCGCGCCTGCCGTTCCGGGTCGACGCCGTCCTCGAGACCGTCGGGCAGGCCACCTGGGCGCACTCGCTGCGCTCGGTGCGGCCGGGCGGCGTCGTCGTGGTGGCGGGCGCGACGACGGGCGACCAGCCGGGCGCCGAGCTCTCCCGGGTCTTCTTCCACGAGCTGCGGGTGCTCGGCGCGACCATGGGCACCAAGGAGGACCTGGAGGCGCTGCTGCGGTTCTGCGTCCGCTCGGGCGTGCGGCCGGTCGTCGACTCGGTCGTGCCGCTCGAGCGCGTGCGCGACGGGCTCGCGCGGCTGCTCGCGGGCGAGCAGTTCGGCAAGGTCGTCGTCGAGGTGGTGCCGTGACCGCCCCAGACGCCCCCGCGGCACCCGGCGCACCCGCGGCACCCGACGCCCCGCCCGCGCCGGCCACGGACGTCCCGTCCGGCCCTCCGGCGGAGGCCGGCTGGGTGCCCGACGTCCTCGGTGAGGGCTTCGAGGCGCTGACCCTCCCGCTCGCCGACGACGACGAGGGCGAGGTCGTCGCGACCCTCGTCCGCTACCGCCCGGCCGACGCCGTCGGCACGCGCCCCGCGCGCGCGGTGCTCTACCTGCACGGCTGGAACGACTACTTCTTCCAGGTGCCGCTCGCGCAGTACTGGCACGGGCAGGGCGCGGCGTTCTACGCGCTCGACCTGCGCAAGTACGGCCGCAGCCTGCGGCCGCACCAGACCCCCAACTACGTCGAGGACCTCGCGACCTACGACGAGGATCTCGACGCGGCCGTCGAGGTCATCCGCGACGAGCTCGGCGAGCACGCGCGGCTCATGGTCATGGCCCACTCGACGGGCGGTCTCGTCGCGCCGCTGTGGGCGCAGCGCCGCCCCGGGGTGCTGTCGGGCATGGTGCTCAACGCGCCCTGGCTCGAGCTGCGCGGGTCGACCGTGCTGCGCACCCTGTCGATGCCCGTGGTCCAGGCGCTCGCCCGCACCCAGCCCAAGGCCCCGCTCATCACCACCGACCCGGGGTTCTACGCGCGCACGATCCACGTCGCGCACGGCGGGGAGTGGGAGTACGACACCGCGTGGCGCCCGACGCCGTACTTCCCCGTGCGGCCCGGCTGGATCCAGGCGATCCTCACCGGCCACGCGCAGGTGGCCCGCGGCCTGGACCTGCCGTTCCCGGTGCTCGTCGCCGTCTCCGCGCGGTCCCTGCTGCAGACCCGCTGGCGCGAGGCGATGCGCGAGGCCGACGCCGTGCTCGACGTCGACCTGCTCGCCCGGCGCGCGGTGCTGCTCGGGCCCGTGGTCACCGTGGTGCGGATCGCGGGCGGCCTGCACGACCTCACGCTGTCCCGCGCGCCGGCGCGCGAGCGCTTCTACGCGGAGGTCACGCGCTGGACCGCCGCGTACGGGTGGCAGTGACCTAGAACTGGTCGGGGAACACGGCGCGCGCTAGCTCGGCGAGCGTCGGGCCGCCCGGCCCGTCCACGCGCCACATCTCCCACGCGTCGAGCGGCCCGTCGTCGCCGCTGATCGCGCGGGTCGCCGCGTCCAGGTCGCCGAAGGTCGCGCCGTCGGCGAGCTGGATGACCCCGTCCGCGCGCAGCAGCGCCTCGAAGCTCGTGCCCGTCCGGTCGCACCAGACCAGCGGGGCGGGCCCGTCGAGCGCGTCGGCGAGCGCGACGAGCACCGGGTCGACGACCTCGCGCTCGCCGGGCGCGGCGACCGGCGCCGTCGCGGACGGGACCGGCGGCGTCGTCGCGGGCGGCGCGACCGGGGCGTGCGGCGGGGTGGCCGGTCCGGCGAGGGGGCCCAGCCCGAGCGGGTCGGCGGGGCGCTCCCAGCCGCCGAACGCGGACGGGCTGGGCCGGTCGGAGAACCGCGGCACCGGCGTCGAGCGGAACACCGGCGTCGGGTCGAAGAGCACGTCGTCGCGGCGCGGGGCCCCGGGACGGGTCGGCAGGTCGAGCTCGCGCCGCGGGCCGGCGGGCCGGACGACCGGGGAGAGCTCGACGACGCGCTGGCCGTCCGGCTCGGTGACCACGCGGGCGCGCAGCACGTCCACCTGCCAGCCGGGCTGGAGCAGGAACTCGAGCACGTCCGCGACGCCCGGCGACACGTGCGTGCACACGAGCAGCAGACGGGCGCCGCCGCGGACGAACGTGGAGAGCAGCGCGGTCGCGGGCACCGTGCGGCGGAACGCCGCGAGGTGGCCGGCGAACCGGTCGGCGCCGCCCTGGTAGGCCTGCGCGAGGTCGCGCGTGCTCATCCGGGCGGCCCGCCCCGCGTGCCGGAGCGCGGTGACGATCGCGGCCTCGTCGAGCACCGGGACGACCTCGACGACCACGGGCTCGCCGGACGCGTCCACCGCCAGCAGGTACGGCTCGTCGGCGCCGGGGGTCCGCGCGCGCAGCGGCATGAGGTGCTCGCCGAGGAGCTGGTCGAGCTGGTCGGCGACCGTGGGGGGCTGGGGGCTGAGGCTGTCGGCGACGGATGACGTCGCGAGGGCGGGGTTCGGCGTCATTGGCGGCTCTGCAGGTTCGAGGGGGTGACCCTGGCGCTGCGACTCTAGCCGTTGCGTCCGATGTCCGGAATGTCGGAAGTCGGACATGTGCTCCCGACGACACCCGACCGGGTGACCGGTGTGCGCCGGTCGGGTGACCCGCCCGACGGGTCCGCCCGGCCCGCCCGGGTGGTCCGGACGGCCCGGCCGTCAGCGGACGGGGACGTCCTCGCGCGGCGCGAGGAGCTGCGCGAGGTGCACGCCGCGCACGTGCGCGAGCTGGTCCGCCTGCGTCCGGCAGGAGAAGCCGTCGGCGAGGAACACGGTGCCCGGCTCGGCCTCCCGCAGCGCGGGCAGCAGCGCGTTCTCGGCGACCTTGACCGACACGTCGTAGTGGCCTGCCTCGTAGCCGAAGTTGCCGGCCAGCCCGCAGCACCCGGCGAGCGTCCGCACCGTCGCGCCCGCGCGCCGCAGCAGCGCGAGGTCGGCGTCGTAGCCCATGACCGAGTGGTGGTGGCAGTGCGGCTGCGCGACGACGGTCGTGCCGGTGAGGTCCGGCGGCTCCCACGCGTCGCCGGGGCCGTCCGGGCCGGGCGAGGTGAGCAGCTCGGCGAGCGTGCGGGTGGCCCGGGCCACCGCGACCGCGCGCGGGTCGTCCGGGTTGAGGTCCACCAGGTCCGAGCGCAGCAGCGCCGTGCACGACGGCTCGACGCCGACGATCGGCACCCCGTTGACCGCGAACGGCGCGAGCACCGCGAGGAGCTGCTGCTGGCGGCGCCGGGCGCCCTCGAGCTGGCCGGTGGACACCCAGGTGAGGCCGCAGCAGGCCTCCTCGGCCGGGACGATGACCTCGTAGCCGGCGGCCTCGAGCAGGTGCACGACGGCGCGCGGCACGTCCGGGTCGAACCCGTCGCTGAACGAGTCCGCCCACACGACGACCCGGCGCACGGCGTCCGTGCCGCCCGTCGCACCCGCGGCGGCGTGCCCCGTCGACTCCCCCACGCCCTGCGGCCGGTGGTGCTGCGCGCGCTCGCGCGCCCAGCCGGCCCGGAACGACGTGCGCGCGAAGCGCGGGATGCCGCGGCGCGGGTCGAGCCCGGCGAGGCGCAGCGCCACCTTCGCCAGGGGCCGGATGCCGAGGAACCAGTTCGCCAGGCCCGCCAGGCGCAGCCGCCCGACGAGGCGGATCCAGCGGGGCAGCCAGCCGAGCGCGTAGTGGTTGCGCGGGCGCAGCCGGCGCCGGTAGGCGCGGTGCAGCACCTCGGCCTTGTACTGCGCCATGTCCACGCCCGCCGGGCAGTCGCTCGAGCACGCCTTGCACGACAGGCACAGGTCGAGCACCTCGCGCAGCTCCTGCGCCCGCCAGCCGCCGCGCACGAGCGTGCCGTTGGCGAGCTCCTGCAGGACCCGCGCCCGGCCGCGCGTGACGTCCTTCTCGTCGCCGGTCGCCCGGTAGGACGGGCACATGAACCCGCCCTCGGCGGAGGTGTCCGCGCGGCACTTGCCGACGCCGACGCAGCGGTGCACGGCGGTGGTGAAGTCGCCGCCGTCGTGGCGGAAGGAGAAGCCGGTGGCCGCGGGCAGCGGCCGCGCGTGCGGGCGGCGCAGGTCGGCGTCGAGCGGGCGCGGGTCGACGAGCACCCCGGGGTTGAGCACGTCGTGCGGGTCGAACAGGTGCTTGACGCCCGCGAACGTCTCGAGCGCCTCGGGCGAGTACATGAACCGCAGCAGCTCGCCCCGGGCGCGGCCGTCGCCGTGCTCGCCCGAGAGCGAGCCGCCGTGCGAGGCGACGAGTCGGGCGGCCTCCTCCATGAACGCGCGGAACTGCGGCACCCCCGCGGGGGTGTCGAGCGGCAGCCCGATCCGCACGTGGACGCAGCCGTCGCCGAAGTGCCCGTAGCTCAGGCCGTCGACGCCGTGCGCGGCCATGAGCGCGTCGAAGTCGCGCAGGTACGCGCCGAGCCGCTCGGGCGGCACCGCGGCGTCCTCCCAGCCCGGCCACGCCTGCCGGCCGTCCGGCGTGCGCCCGGCCAGCCCGACGCCGTCGGCGCGGATCTGCCACATCGCCGACGCCTCGGGCCCCGGCGGCACCACGCGCGCGTCCAGCGCCCCGGCGTCGGCGACGAGGGCCCTCGCGCGGGCGACCGCCTCCTCGCGGTTCTCGCCGCCCATCTCCACGAGGAGCCAGCCGGCGCCGTCGGGCAGCGGGGGCACGCGGGCGTCGCCGTGGTGGCGGCGCACGACGTCGACGAGCCGGGCGTCGAGCCCCTCGACCGCGAGCGGGGCGTGCGCGAGGAGGGCGGGGACGGCGTCCGCCGCGGCGGGCATGTCCGGGTAGCCGAGGACGACGAGGACCGCCGCGTCGGGGACCGGCACGAGCTGCACGGTCGCCGACAGCACCGTGACGAGCGTGCCCTCGGTGCCGACGAGCATCCTCGCCAGGTCGGTGCCGCGCTCGGGCAGCAGGTGCTCGAGCGAGTAGCCGGACACCTGGCGGGAGAACCGGCCGAGCTCGGTGCGCAGCAGCGACATCCGGGCGGTCACGAGGTCCGCGAGCCCGGGCACGGCGTCGAGGGCGCCCTGGCCCCGCGTGGCCGTGAACCGGCGTCCCGTGCCGTCGACGACGTCGAGGCTCACCACGTTGTCCGCGGTCCGCCCGTACGCCACGGCGCGGGGGCCGCAGGCGTTGTTGCCGATCATCCCGCCGAACGTGGCGCGGTTCTGCGTGGACGGGTCGGGCCCGAAACGCAGCCCGTGCGGCGCCGCGGCCTTCTGCAGCGCGCTCATGACGACGCCCGGCTGCACGACGGCGGTGCGCGCCTCCGGGTCGATCTCGCCGATCGCGTTCAGGTACCGCGAGGTGTCGACGACGATGCCCGGCCCGATCGCGTTGCCCGCGACGGAGGTGCCGGCGCCGCGCAGGGTCAGCGGCGTGCCGGTGGCGCGGGCGACCTCGTGCACCGCGAGGAGGTCGTCGACGTCGCGCGGGAGGACGACGACCTGCGGCACCACGCGGTAGTTCGACGCGTCGGTGCTGTACTCGGCGCGCACCCGGGTCGACGTGGTGACCTCGCCCCGGACGACGTCGCGCAGCGCCGCCACGACCTCGCGGGTCGCGGCCGCCGCGGGCGTGTCCGTCGTCGTCGCGCTCACGCGCCGCATCCTGCCACGCGGCCCCCGGCCGCTCCCGCGGACCTGTGTCCCGAGGCGCCCGGTGACCAGCAGGTGGACAGACCGGGCGGGGCGGGCGTCAGCCGAGCGCGGCGTCGAGCGAGATCGGCACCGCGGCGAGCGCCTTGCTCACCGGGCAGGTGGTCTTGGCCTCCTCGGCCACCCGGCGGAACGTCGCGTCGTCGAGCTCCGGGACGGCGCCGCGCACGCGCAGGCGGATGCCCGGGATGCGGAAGCCGCCGTCGGGGTCCGGGCCGAAGTCGACCTCGGCCGTCACGTCCAGGTTGGTGGGCGTGCCGCCCGCCTGGCCGAGCAGCGCGGAGAACTGCATCGCGTAGCACGAGGTGAGCGCGGCGGCGATGAGCTCCTCGGGGCTCGTGGTTCGGTCCGCGTCGTCGGCGGCACGCTTGGGGAAGGAGACGGGGAACGTGCCGACGCCGGAGCTCGCCAGCGTCACCTCGCCGCTGCCCTCGGAGACGGATCCGGACCAGCTCGTGCGGGCGGTGCGCGTGGCCATCGGGGAACCTCCGTGGTGTGCTGAACGGGACGGCCCGACCGTAACCCGGACCCGGCGGACCGGCACTCGGAGGTGGCGATGGGCGACCGCGTGGACGAGGCGTTCGCGGCCCACCCGCGCGCCGGCTTCCTGCCCGAGCGGCAGCGGCGGCACGCGGACCGCGACGCCCCGCTGCCGATCGGCTTCGGCCAGACGTCGTCGCAGCCGAGCACCGTGGCGCGCATGCTCCGGCTGCTCGAGGTGCCGGTCGGCGCGCGCGTGCTCGACGTCGGCGCCGGCTCCGGGTGGACGACGGCGCTGCTCGCGCACCTCGTCGGGCCGACGGGCGTCGTCGTCGGCGTGGAGCTCGAGCCCGAGCTCGCCGCCTGGGGCGCCGCGAACCTCGCGGCGACCGGCCAGCCGTGGGCGCGCGTCGTCGTCGCGCGGCCGGGCGTGCTCGGTCTGCCCGAGGAGGGCCCGTACGACCGCATCCTCGTGTCCGCCGAGGCGCCCGCCCTGCCGGAAGAGCTCGTCGCGCAGCTCGCCGACGACGGCCGCATGGTCGCCCCCGTCGCGCGCGGCCTGGAGGTGGTCCAGCGCCGGACCGGTGGGCACACCGTGACCCGGTACGAGGGCTACCGGTTCGTGCCGCTGCGCTGACCCCGCGTGGAGCGCCGTGGCGCCAGGACGCTCCACTGGAGAGGGGCGGAAGCCCGGGAACGGCCGAGGGCCCGGCCCCGCGTGCGCGGAGCCGGGCCCTCGGGTCAGCCGGTGCGGCCTCAGCGGGTGTCGCCACCGCCCGAGGCGACCGCCGCGCGACCGGCCTCGAGCCGCGCGATCGGGATGCGGAACGGCGAGCAGGACACGTAGTCGAGCCCGACGCCGTGGAAGAAGTGGATCGAGTCCGGGTCGCCACCGTGCTCGCCGCAGACGCCGAGCTTGATGTCGGGCCGGGTCGCCTTGCCCTTCTCCACGGCCAGCGCCACGAGGCCGCCGACGCCCTGGGTGTCGATCGACTCGAACGGCGAGACCGAGAAGACGCCCTTCTCCGTGTACTGGTTGAAGAACGCGCCCTCGACGTCGTCGCGCGAGAAGCCCCACGTGGTCTGCGTGAGGTCGTTCGTGCCGAACGAGAAGAACTCCGCGACCTCGGCCATGCGGTCCGCGGTGTAGGCGGCCCGCGGGAGCTCGATCATCGCGCCGATCGGGATGTCCAGCTCGACGCCCTGCTCCTCGGCGACCTGCTTGAGGACGGCCTCGGCGTCGTCGCGGACGAGGTGCAGCTCCATGACCGACGCGGCGAGCGGGATCATGATCTCGGCCTTCGGGTTGCCGCCGGCCTTGATCCGGGCCGCCTGGGCCTCGGCGATCGCGCGGACCTGCATGGTGAACAGGCCCGGGATGACGATGCCGAGACGCACGCCGCGCAGACCCAGCATCGGGTTCGCCTCGCGGGTCTTGTTGACCGCGTCGAGCAGGACCTTGTCGCGCTGCGCCTCCTCCGAGGTGTCCCCGCGCGCCTCCGCGAGCGCGACCTTGACGGACAGCTCGGTGTAGTCGGGCAGGAACTCGTGCAGCGGCGGGTCGATGAGGCGGACGGTGACGGGCAGGCCGTCCATCGCCTCGAGGATCTCCGTGAAGTCCTGGCGCTGGAGCGGCATGAGCGCGTCGAGCGCCGCCTGCTGCTCCGCCTCGTTCTTCGCCAGGATGAGCCGCTCGACCAGGACGCGCCGGTCGCCGAGGAACATGTGCTCGGTGCGGCACAGGCCGATGCCCTCGCCGCCGAGCGTGCGGGCGCGCCGCGCGTCCTCGGGGGTGTCGGCGTTGGCCTCGACGCCGAGCCGGCGGACCGCGTCGGCGTGCGTGAGCAGCGCGTCGACCGCGACGACGAGCTCCTTGGTCTCCTCGTCGTCGCCGACCTCGGCGAGCGCGGCCTCGAGGCCGTGCTCGAGGTAGCGGACGACCGGCGACGGCACGACGGGCACCGCGCCGAGGAAGATCTCGCCGGTGGAGCCGTCGATGGCGATGACGTCGCCCTCGTTGACGACGGTGCCGTCCTTGAGCGTGAACTTCTTGTTCACGACGTCGACGTCCAGGGCCTCGGCGCCGACGACGCAGGTCGTGCCCATGCCGCGGGCGACGACGGCGGCGTGCGACGTCTTGCCGCCGCGCGAGGTGAGGACACCGACCGAGGCGATCATGCCGCCGAGGTCGTCGGGGTTCGTCTCGCGGCGGACGAGGATGACGTCCTTGCCCTGCTCGGCCCACTCGACGGCCGTGGCGGACGAGAACACCGCCTGGCCGACGGCCGCGCCCGGGGACGCCGCCATGCCCTTGGCCAGCAGCGTGCGCTCGGCCTTGACGTCGAACTGCGGGAACATCAGCTTGCTCAGCTGCTCGCCGGTCACCCGCTCGAGCGCCTCGTCCAGCGTGATGAGGTGCTCCTCGACCAGCTGGTGCGCGATGCGGAACGCGGCGGCGGCGGTGCGCTTGCCGACACGGGTCTGCAGCATCCACAGCTTGCCGCGCTCGACCGTGAACTCGATGTCGCACAGGTCGCGGTAGTGCGTCTCGAGGCGGCGCATGACCTGGCGCAGCTCGTGGTACGCGGCCGGGTCGATCTTCTCCATCTCGGCCAGCGGCAGCGTGTTGCGGATGCCGGCCACGACGTCCTCGCCCTGCGCGTTCGGCAGGTAGTCGCCGTAGTCGCCGGTCTGGCCGGTGGAGGGGTCGCGCGTGAAGCAGACGCCCGTGCCGGAGTCCTCGCCGAGGTTGCCGAACACCATCGTGCAGACGTTGACGGCGGTGCCCAGGTCGTCGGGGATGCGCTCGCGGCGGCGGTACAGGCGGGCGCGCTCGGTGTTCCACGAGTTGAAGACGGCCTCGATCGCGAGGTCGAGCTGCGCGCGCGGGGTCTGCGGGAAGTCGCGGCCGGTCTCGTCCTTGACGATCTGCTTGTAGACCTTGACGAGCTCCTTGAGGTCGTCGGCGGTCATCTCGGTGTCGTTCGTGTAGCCCTTGGCCGCCTTGGCCGCGTCGAGGGCGTCCGCAAACTTGTCGCCGTCGATGTCGAGCACCGTCTTGCCGAACATCTGGATGAGGCGGCGGTAGGAGTCCCACGCGAAGCGCTCGTTGTTCGAGAACCGCGCCAGACCCTCGACGGACTCGTCGTTGAGGCCGACGTTGAGGACCGTCTCCATCATGCCGGGCATGGAGAACTTCGCGCCGGAGCGGACCGACACGAGCAGCGGGTCCTTGACGTCGCCGAACTGACGGCCGAGCGCGTCCTCGAGGCGGCGGATCGCCTGCGTGACCTCGACCCGCAGCTCGGGGGGCACCTCACCGGTCTTCATGTAGACGCGGCACGCGTCGGTCGTGATGGTGAAGCCCGGGGGCACCGGCAGCCCGAGGTTGGTCATCTCGGCGAGGTTCGCGCCCTTGCCGCCGAGCAGGTCCTTGAGGTCCTTGTTTCCTTCACTGAAGTCGTAGACGTACTTCGCCACGGTGTGCCTCTCTACCTTGACGCCTGCCTCGTTGCCGACGTCTCGCCGTCCCTTAGCCTGCGGGAACGCGGTCCATCTTCCGGGGGACCTTGGGCCCTGCGGAAGCCCTTCGCCGGGCGTGCCGGGCGCCCGCGCACGACGACGCCGACGCACCATCCGCATGCTGGACACCCGCGGTCTCGCGGGGCCGCACAGGGCCCCCGACGACCCGTCCGCGGGCCGTCCGAGGACCGCCCGAGGGGCCCCGCCGGGGGCTCGGACGGCCCTCCCGGAGCCCGGGGACGGCCCCCGTCCGGGCGGGGCCGAAGGTCACACCCCGGCGCGACTTGTCGCGCCTAGCGTGAAAAGCGACAACGAGGTCCCTCTACCCACGGGGTTGATCGTGAGCACACGCACCGAAAGCACCGCACCCGCGCCCGTCCGGCGCCCGCGCCGCGTCGCGGCGCTCGCCGGCCTGGCCGGCCTCGCAGGGCTGGCCCTGGCCGGCTGCTCCTCCGAAGGCGCCGCCTCGGGCGGCTCCGGCTCCCACGGCGGCGAGGTGAACCTCGTGGTCCCGCCGCTCTCGGACGTCGCCATCGTCGGCGGCGGCGCCGGCTCCGGCCGGATGCTCCTCCTCGTCGGCCTCGTCGTCTGCGCGATGGGCCTGGGCTTCGGCTACCTGGTGTACCACCAGCTGAAGAAGCTCCCGGTGCACCCGTCGATGCGCGACGTCGCCGAGCTCATCTTCACGACCTGCAAGGCGTACCTGCTCAAGCAGGGCCGGTTCCTCATGGTCCTGTGGGGCTTCATCGCCGCGGTCATCGTCGTCTACTACGGCTTCCTCGTGGACCTGCCGTGGGGCAAGGTCGCGATCGTCATCGCGTTCAGCCTCATCGGCATGGCCGGCTCCTACTCGGTGGCCTGGTTCGGCATCCGCGTGAACACGTTCGCCAACGCGCGCACGGCGTTCGCCTCGCTCGAGGGCAAGCCGCTCCCGGTGCACCGGATCCCCATGAAGTCCGGCATGTCGATCGGCATGGTGCTCATCAGCCTCGAGCTGCTCACCATGCTCGTCATCCTGCTGTTCCTGCCCGGTGACATCGCCGGCGCCTGCTTCATCGGCTTCGCGATCGGCGAGTCCCTCGGCGCCGCGGCGCTGCGCATCGCGGGCGGCATCTTCACGAAGATCGCGGACATCGGCTCCGACCTCATGAAGATCGCCTTCAAGATCAAGGAGGACGACGCCCGCAACCCCGGCGTCATCGCCGACTGCACCGGCGACAACGCCGGCGACTCGATCGGCCCGTCGGCCGACGGCTTCGAGACCTACGGCGTCACCGGCGTCGCGCTCGTCACCTTCGTGCTGCTCGCCGTGAACGACCCGGCCATCCAGGCCAGCCTGCTCGTCTGGATCTTCGTCGTCCGCGCGATGATGGTCGTCGCCTCGGCGATCTCCTACCTCGCCAACGACGCGTGGGCGCGCAGCCGCTACGGCTCCGCGGAGCGCTTCGACTTCGAGACCCCGCTCACGTCCCTCGTGTGGGTCACCTCGCTCGTCTCGATCGTCGGCACGTTCGCGATGACGTACGTCGTGCTCGGCGAGGTCGGCGACGGCACCCTGTGGTGGAAGCTGTCGGCGATCATCTCCTGCGGCACCATCGCGGGCGCCCTCATCCCCGAGCTGGTCAAGGCCTTCACCTCGACCAAGAGCCGGCACACGCAGGAGGTCGTCAAGAGCACCCGTCAGGGCGGCGCCTCGCTGAACATCCTGTCCGGCCTCGTGGCGGGCAACTTCTCCGGCTACTGGCTGGGCATCGTGATCGTCGGCCTCATGGGCGGCGCGTTCCTCATCAGCGAGACCGGCCTCGACCAGTACATGCTCGCCCCGGCGGTGTTCGCCTTCGGCCTCGTGGCGTTCGGCTTCCTGTCGATGGGCCCGGTCACCATCGCCGTCGACTCGTACGGCCCGGTCACCGACAACGCGCAGAGCGTGTACGAGCTGTCCCTCATCGAGGAGATCGAGGGCATCGACGCCGAGCTCAAGGAGAGCTACGGCGTCGAGGTCCAGTGGGACAAGGCGAAGCAGATGCTCGAGGAGAACGACGGCGCCGGCAACACCTTCAAGGCGACCGCCAAGCCGGTGCTCATCGGCACCGCCGTCGTCGGCGCGACCACGATGATCTTCTCGATCATCATGACCCTCACCGGCGGGCTCCAGGAGGGCATGGACAAGCTGTCCCTCATGCACGCGCCGCTCCTGCTCGGCCTCATCGCCGGTGGCGCGGTCATCTACTGGTTCACCGGCGCCTCGATCCAGGCGGTCACCACCGGCGCCTACCGGGCCGTGGAGTTCATCAAGCAGACCATCCGCCTCGACGGCGCGACCAAGGCCAGCACCGAGGACTCCCGCAAGGTCGTGGAGATCTGCACCCAGTACGCCCAGCAGGGCATGCTCAACATGTTCCTCGGCGTGTTCTTCTCCACCCTGGCGTTCGCCTTCGTCGAGCCGTTCTTCTTCATCGGCTACCTCGTGTCGATCGCCGTGTTCGGCCTCTACCAGGCGATCTTCATGGCGAACGCGGGCGGCGCCTGGGACAACGCGAAGAAGATCGTCGAGGTCGACCTGCACGCCAAGGGCACGGCCCTGCACGACGCGACGATCGTCGGCGACACCGTCGGCGACCCGTACAAGGACACCTCGTCCGTCGCCCTCAACCCGGTCATCAAGTTCACGACCCTCTTCGGTCTGCTGGCCGTCGAGCTCGGCGTGATGCTGACCGCCGAGGGCAACGGCACCCTGGTGCACGTGCTCGCGGGTGCGTTCTTCCTCGTGGCCGCCTTCTTCATCCACCGGTCGTTCTACGGCATGCGGATCAAGGCGGAGATGGACGAGGGCGCCGAGCTCGAGGCCGGCGACGGCTCCGACACCACCCCCGAGGCGCTCGACGCCCCGGCGGACGCGGTGGCGGAGGCGGCGGCCGACACGACGACCGCGGCGGCCGAGGCCGACGAGGACGCCGCCGGGACCGAAGCGCTCGCGGGAGCCGGTGACGGTCGATGAAGGTCGCGGTCCGGTACAGCGGGGCACTCGTCGACGCGGACGGCCGCGTCGCCGGGCACGACGCCGGGGCAACCCTGGTCCGGCGTCTGCTCCGGGTCTTCCCGGACCCGATCCTCGTCGGGACGAGGCCCCGCAGGTGCGAGGGGTTCGACGTCATGCCCCTGGAGTTCATCGACGGTGAGGACACGCTGGTCATCACCATGGACGTGCTCGACGCGACCTGCGTCTGGCGCACGCTCAGGGCGACCTGCGACGAGCCGAAGGTCATGAACTTCGTCTGGTGGAACACGTCGGACAAGCAGCACCCGGTGGAGCGGTCCCTGCTCGGCCTGTGCTGCGCCCTGTTCCCCACGTTCGCGAACTCCCAGCGCACCGCCAGCGAGGTGCGGGAGATCGTCAACGCGGAGACGGTGCAGCCGCTGGCCGAGAAGGCCCGCATCGCCTGGGTGAACCTCGGCTTCCGGCACGAGCACGTCCAGCCGCGCCAGGAGCCGGACGTCCCGGTGGTGCTGTACCCGGCCATCTACCTGTCCGAGCGCAAGAACCCGCAGCTCTTCCTCGACGTGGTCGAGCGCGTCGTCAAGCGCACCCCGATCCGCGTCGAGGCGCGCCTGCACGAGTCGCACCTGGTCTCCGACAAGGCCATGCGTCTCTCGCGGCGCGACTGGGCGTGGGTGGGGCCGCTGACGGCGAGCCGGGTCGACTACTGGTCGGCCCTGGCCCGCACGACGGCGTTCCTCGCCACCGCCGTGGAGGAGTCCTACGGCCTCGAGTACGTCGAGGCGCTCGCCGCCGGGGTGGTCGGCATCCTGCCGGACCGCCCGTGGGCCCGGGCCCTGGTGCCCGAGGGCTACCCGTTCTTCTACCGCACCCCCGCGGAGGCCGAGGAGATGCTCGTCCGCGCGGTGACGGACACGGCCGCGTGCCGGGCGGAGATGGACGCGGCGGCCGGCGGCTCGTTCGTCGAGTGGCTCAAGGCCCGCCACGACGACGACGAGTTCGAGCGGGCGATCGTCGCGCGCGTGCGCGAGTGGTTCGGCGCCTGACGAGGCGCCGCGTACGGAGGGGCCCCGGCCGACGGCCGGGGCCCCTCCGCCGTTCCCGGGCCCGCCGCGCCGCACGAGCCGCGGCGGCCACCGCTCAGGCGAGCGGGTCGTCCGGACCCCACGGCACGAGCGCGAGCCGGCGCGCGTCGGCCGCGAGGATCTGCTCGGTCCGGGCCTCGAGGTCGGTGACCGTGTCGGCGCCCGCGCGCACGAACCGGCCCGACAGCCGGTCGAGGCGGCCGTCACCGAGCGCCACGAGCAGCGCGACGACGTCCTCGATCGGCGTCCAGTCGGTGCGGTCGTCGTGCAACGGCATGGCGGTGGTCATGTCGGTGCGCACGACGCCGGGCGCGAGGTCGAACGCCCGCACGCCCGCCGCGCGGTACTGCGCGTCGAGGAACGAGGTGAACCGCGCGAGCGCGCCCTTGGAGACGCCGTAGGCGGTGTAGACGCCGCCGGTGCGCACGCCCGACCCCGAGTTGATGTTGACGACCCGTCCCCCACCGCGGGCCACCATGCCGGGCAGCGCCGCGTGCGTGACGTTGAAGGGGCCGCGGAGGTTGGTCTCCACGACCCGCCAGGCGTCCTCGACGTCGTCGTCGGCGAAGGGACCCTCGGTGCGCTCGATGACGCCGGCGTTGTTGACGAGCAGGCCGATGCCGCCCAGCTCGCCCTCCGCGCGCAGGACCGCCTCGCGCGCGGCCGCGGGGTCGGTGACGTCGACGGCGGCGGTGGCCACGCGCACGCCGGGGCGGGCCAGCGCGGCCTCGGCGGCGACGGCCTCGAGGTGGGCGGGCGTGCGGCCGACGAGCGCGACGTCGTACCCGGCGTCGACGAGGCCGAGCGCGAGCCCGCGGCCGATGCCGCGGCCGGCACCGGTGACGAGGGCGGTGCGGGGGATCTGCGCGGGGGGCGTGGGTGCGGTCATGGTCCCATCCTGCGCGGTGCCGGGCCCCGCCCGCGCGGCCGTCCCGCGCAGCGGCCCGCGCGCCGCGGGTCGGGCCGGTCAGCGCAGGGGCTTGGCCATCTCGAGCAGCACGAGGTCGTCGCGGCGCGGCAGGCCGAAGCGGGAGTCGGCGTACGCCGGGAACGGGTGCACGACGCCGGTCGCGACGAAGCCGCGGCGCGCGTACCAGGCGCGCAGCTCGGGCCGGTGGTTGAGCACGGTGAGCACGAGCCGGTCGGCACCCCACGCACGCGCCTGCTCCTCCGCGGCGGCGAGCAGGCGGGACCCGAGGCCGTGGCCCTGCTGGGTGGGTCGCACCGCGAAGAGCCCGAAGTGGACGTCCCTCCCGCCGGCGCCCTCGGCGCCCTCGTCGGCCGCGTCGGCGTCGTCCGTGGCGTCGTCCGCGGGGCGCTGCAGGTGGCAGCAGCCGAGCAGGCCGCCGTCCTCGCCCTCGAGCACCAGCAGCACGCTGCGCGGGTCGTCGAGCAGCCCGCGGACCATCGCGGCGTCGGTGCGCCGGCCGTCGAGCAGGTCGGCCTCGGTGGTCCAGCCCGCCCGGGACGTGTCGCCCCGGTAGGCCGACTCGACGAGCTCGACGACGGCGTCGACGTCGTCGGGCGTGGCGGGCCGCGTGCGGACGAGCGCGGACATGCGCGCGGGACCTCCTCGGGGTCGGGCACGGCTCACGGCGGCCGGACCGCCGCGGCCAGGAGGTGTTCTACCAGGTCACAGCCCTTCGGCCACGGCCGCGGTCACGTGCAGCCAGGCGCGACGGGTCGGCGCGGCGAGGGCGTCGAAGTCCACGGGGCCGCCGCTGACGAGCGACGGCTCGTACGGCACCTCGAGCACCGCGCGGGTGAGTCGGCCGAAGTGGTCGTGCAGGCGTGCGGTGAGCTCGGCGTCGATGCGCGGCGCGGGCTGGCTCAGCACGGTGACGGCGTTGCGCACGACCTCCTCGTGGCCGGTCGCCCGGAGCGCGTCGAGCATCCAGGCCGCCGACTGCGCGGTGTCCTCGCGCATCGTCGAGACCACCACGACCTGGTCGGCCGCCTCGATCGCCGCCTGCCAGTTGGACGCGCGCATGTTGTTGCCGGTGTCGACCACGAGCACCCGGTAGAAGCGCTGCAGCGTGCGGTGCAGCGCCCGGAACGCGAACCCGTCGATCGACGCCGCCGACGCCGCGTCCTCGTCCGAGGCCAGCACGTCGAACTGCGCCGACGTCTGCGAGCGCACGTACGCGTCGAGGTCGCCGACGCGCGCCGACCCGGGGTCGGCGAAGCGCTCCAGGTCCTCGAGGAGGTCGACGGCGGTGCGCGAGTGGTGCGCGTGGCGGGCCCGCCAGCCGAGCGTGCCGCGGGTCTCGTTGTTGTCCCAGGCGAGCGTGTACCCGCCGCGCAGCCGGCCGAACGTGGCCGCGAGGAGCAGGGTCGCCGTGGTCTTGTGGGCCCCGCCCTTGGGGTTCACGACGACGATCGTCCGGGGGCCGTCGAGCGGCCGCTGCACGCTGGCGATCGACGCACGCTCGCGCTGCTCGGCCGGGCCGGGGCGCGGGGCGACCAGCCCGCCCGTGAGCCGCCGCACGGCACCGCGCCAGCCCCACTCGGCGGGCCCGTCGGTCGGCGCGGGCCGCGTGGCCATGAGGTCGTCGAGCGTGGGCAGCTCGCCCGGCACGCCCGTGCCGGGCGGCGGGACCGGCGGCAGGCCGTCCACGACGGGCGGCGCGGCGGGTGCACCCGGCACCGCCGGCGCGGCCGTCTGCTCCACCGTGCCGAAGACCGAGACCCGGCGCGGCACCTCGGGCACCGCGGGCGCCTCGGGCACCGCCGTCGCCTCGGGCACCGCCGTCACCTCGGGCGACGCCGCGGCCCCGGGCGACCCGGCGGCGTCGGGCGCCGGGGGCGGGTCGCTGACGACCGGGACGTGGGCGGTGTCGTCGTCGCGCCACAGCCCGCTGTCGGTCCAGGGCCGGCGGTCGTCGGCGGGCTCGTCCGGCAGCCGCACGGGCTCGCCCGAGACGGGCTCCCAGCGGACGTCGTCGGGCTCCGGGGGCTCCGGCGGCAGGACCGGCGGCCCCTCCCCGCGCAGGGCCCAGCCGACCGCGGCCTCCCACGAGTCCGCCTCGCGGCGCGGGGCCTCCGCCGGGGGCCAGCCGGCTGCGACGTCGCCCGGCTCGGGGATCTCGAGACCCGCGGCGCGGGCAGCGCGCAGCTCGCGTCGGGTGAGCGGCCGCCCGGCCGGCTCCGGGCGGCGGTCCGGTTCGCGTCCGTCCACGTGCACTCCCAGGCAGGTCTGGCGTGACACGGTGAACCTACGCCGTACGGGTGCGACCTGCACGGCTGCGACGCGCACGAAACGGGACAGGCCGTGTCAACTCGCCTGCCCGGACGGCCGACGCCCCGCGGCCGGCGGGGCCGCCGGGCGTCGGGACCGCAGGGGGTCGCGGGTCAGCGCGCGAAGTCCAGGTGCCGCTCGGCGACCGCGATGACCGACCACACCGAGCCGTCGTCGGCGGTGAGCTCGTACGTCGGCGCGAGCACCGCCGCACCGTCGCGCGTCGAGGTCACCGCGACGCCGAGCCGGGCCTCGACGATCGTCACGTCGGTCACGGGCCAGGCGAACGCGGAGCCGGGCGCCGCAGGCGCGGGCGGCGTGCCGTCGGGCTCGTCCACCACGCCCGTCTCGGAGGCGTCGCGCGCCAGCGCGATCGGGCCGGACCAGCCGGCGCCGAACCGCGGGTCGTTCATCCGCTCGACGGCCTCGGCCGGGCTCACCACGTCGTACTCGCCGAGGTCCACGAGCGAGGCCGTGAACCCGGACAGCCACGTCACGCCCGCGCCCGAGAACGAGGCGCTCCACGTCAGGCCGGTGCGCTGCCCGTCGACGACGTGGTACGCGGTCGCGAAGACGTACGGGTCGCCGTAGTCCTCCACGACCACCTCGTACCCCGCCGGGTCCACGCCCAGCCGGGACATGAGGTCGCGCAGCTGCCGTGCAGCCTCGTCCTCGGACGGGGCCGGGCCGAGGTCGCGCTCCCCGCACGGCTCGACCACCGACGGCGCGGCGCCCGCGCCCTCGGTCGCCCCGCCCTCGACGGCGCCGTCCGAGGAGGTGGCCTCCTCGCGGACCGACGGGTCGCAGTACCAGACGTCGTTGCGCGGGTCGGCGTAGCTGAGCGCGCCCTGGCCGTCGGCCGACAGCGTCAGGGACGGGCCGGTGCCGTCGTTCGACCCGACGACCCACGAGCCCCACTCGAGGCGCGGCTCGCCGGTCACGCCGAGCGCCGACGCCGCCGCGGCCGCGGCCTGCGCCGAGACGCCCGAGGCGTCCAGCGCCCACCCGCGGGCCGAGCCGCTGTCGGTCGACAGGCCGGAGCCGTGGAACACGGTCCGGCCGTACCAGCCGCCCCACATGGCGTGGAGGCCGGCCATGGTGCGGCCACCGGGGGCCGCGGCGATCTCGGGCGCGCCCGCCCCGGCGTCGGCCGCCGTCTCCGGGGCCTGCAGCGTGATCGGCGCCTCCGCGGTGAAGCCGCCGCCGGAGTCGCCCGCACCGGCCGCACCGATGGCGTACCCGCCCCCGCCGCCGACGACGAGCGCGGCCGCGGCGACCGCGGCGGCCCGGGCGGGCCAGCTCGTCCACCTCGGGCGGCGCGCGGCCAGCTGGTCGGACGGCGTCGCGGCGCGGCGCGCGTCGACCGCCGCCCGCAGGGCGACCAGGTCGGGCTCGACCCCCGAGGCGGGGTCGGCGGCGCGCAGCCGGGCGACGAGCGCCTCCTCGCTGGGCACGTCCTGCTGCTGGTGCTTCTCGTCCACCACGACCTCCTCAGGGCCGAACGGCCGGCCGGCGGGCTGCCGCCCGCTCCTCGTGCCGCCTTGCTTGTGTGCCGCCGGGCTGCCGCCTTGCAGCGGCGGCGGCGGCGTCGTCCACCGGTCGGGGTACGGCGGGTCAGCCCGCCGGGACGGCGTCCTGCGCCGCCCACGCCTCGCGCAACCGGGCCCGGGCACGCGACAGCGCGGCGTCCGCACCGCCCCGGGAGATGCCCAGGGCCTCGGCGAGCCGGTCGCCGTCCATGCCCTCCCACGCGTGCAGGAGCAGGATCCGGCGGTCGCGCGGCGACAGCGCCGCGAGCACCGCGCGCACCTGGCCGTCCGTGACCGCGAGGTGCGCGGGGTCGGTGTCGTCGATCTCGTCGTTGATCTCCGCGACCGGCACGGGGCGGCCCTTCCGGCGGTGGTTCGCCAGCGTGTACGCCGCGGTCCGGTACAGCCAGGGCAGCTCGGCGCCCTCGGGCACGTCCTCCCGGCGCCGCCACGCAGTGGCGAGCACGTCAGCGGTCAGGTCCTGCGCGTCCTCGCCCGCGCCGCGCCGCACGAGGTACCTGTGCACCGCCGTCGCGTGCGCACGGAAGACGCCCTCGAACCAGGCCTCGTCCCGCACGGTCGCTCCTTCCGGCGGCGCACGGCGGCCGCCCACCCGGCCAGTATCTGTCGGCGGCGCGCCGACGCCTTCGGGCCGCGCCGAAGCGTTGCCCGAGCGTGACCTGGCGGGTTGGCCCTAGGGTCGCCGTCGTGAAGCCGTTCGTGCTCCTCGCCACGCGCGCGGAGGACAGCGCGGCCGACGACGAGTACGCCGCGATCCTGCGGTTCGGCGGGCTCGAGCCGGACCGGCTGCGCCGCGTGCGCCTCGAGCGCGAGCCCATGCCGCCGATCGACCTCGACGAGGTGTCCGGCGTCATCGTCGGCGGCAGCCCGTTCACCACGAGCGTGCCCGAGGAGACCAAGTCGGCCACGCAGGTGCGCGTCGAGCGCGAGCTCGCCGGGCTGCTGCGCGAGGTCGTCGCGCGCGACGTGCCCTTCCTCGGCGCGTGCTACGGCGTCGGGACCCTCGGCGTCGTGGCGGGCGGCGTCGTCGACGGCACGTACGGCGAGGCGGTCGGGGCCGTCCCGATCACGCTCACCCCGGAGGGCCGCGCCGACCCCGTGTTCGGCGTGCTGCCGGACACGTTCGAGGCGTTCGTCGGGCACAAGGAGGCGATCCGCGTGCCGCCGCCGGGCGCGGTCGTGCTCGCGACCTCCCCCGACTGCCCCGTGCAGGCGTTCCGGATCCGGCGGAACCTCTACGCCACCCAGTTCCACCCCGAGCTCGACGTGCCCGGCATCGTCACGCGCATCGACGTGTACCGCGACGCCGGCTACTTCGAGCCCGACGAGGTCGACGCGCTCGTGGCGCGGGTGCGCCGGGCGCGGGTGGAGTCGGCGTCGCTCGTGCTGCGCGCCTTCGTCGAGCGCTACGCCCGCTGAGCCCACGCACCCGCGGGCGGCGGGCCGTCGGGGTGCTCGGGCAGGTCGGCGTCGGGCACGAAGGCCGGCGCCTCGAGCAGGGTGAGCGTCGCCCAGCCCGCCGCGAGCAGCCCCGCGTCGGAGGCGCGGTCCCGGGCGGGGTCGACCTCCGCGTAGGTCACCATGAGCGACCCGCGCTCGACGGCGTGCAGGCGCGCCTGCACCGTGCCGAAGGACGCGAGCGGCGCCCTCACCACACCGCGCAGGTCAGCCAACGGGCGGTCCGGCACGTTGACGTTGAGCACGCGCCCCGGCCCGGTCGCGAGCAGCCACGGCAGCGCGTGCGACGCGACCGCGCCGGCCGTCGCCCAGTGCTCCGGGCCCGCCGCGGCGAGCGAGACCGCCATCGCCCGGATCCCGTGGGTCGCCGCGGAGAACGCCGCACCCACCGTCCCCGAGTGGATGACCGCGTGCCCCGTGTTCGAGCCGCGGTTCACCCCGGACAGCACCACGTCGGGGCGGCCCTCGAAACCGTCCTGCGCCGCGAGGAAGCCGATGAGTCCCGGGGCCGCACGGACCGCGTAGGAGGGGACGCCGTCGGGCAGGCCGGGCGCCGTCCGCTCCTCGTACAGCAGGCGGCCGTCGCGCTCGGCACCCAGCAGCGACGCGCTCGCGCCGGACGACTCGCGCTCCGGCGCGGCGACCACCACGTCGAGGCCCGCGTCGAGCGCGACCCGGGCCAGGACCGCCAGCCCCGGCGAGCCGATCCCGTCGTCGTTCGTGATGAGCGCCCGCATCCGGCCCCCCTCTCCCGCGCCACCGCCGGCGCGTCGGACCAGTCTCACGGCGGGCCGCGCCGCCCGCACGCGGGGCGGCCGTGCGGCGGCGCGCGATGGGCGGCCGGGCGGCCGGGCGCGGCGCACGAGCACGAGCCGGGAGGAGGGGCCGGGGAGATCCCTGACCGCCCCGGAGGTGCCCCGCGCCGGGACCAGGGTCGCGCCAGGGGACCCCCCGATGCCGCCGGGGCCCGGACGGGGGCATGCTCGTGCCGACACCAAGATCAGCGACGCCCCACGACGCCCATGACGCCCATGACGCGAAGGACCACGATGACCCGCCGAGCCCGCACCATCGCCGCCGCCGCCACCGCCCTGGCCGGCCTCATCGCGCTCTCGGGATGCGCCCAGGTCGTGATCGAGCGCGACTCCGGCCCCCGCGAGACCGTGACCCGGGAGATCACCGAGGTCACCGCGGTCGACATCCGCACCTCCGGCACCATGCGCGTCGTGGCCGGGGACACCCCCACGCTCACGATCACCGCGGGCGAGCGCGTGCTCGAGGAGATCACGGCCGTCGTCCAGGGCGGGACGCTGACCATCGAGCTGCCCGGCACCTGGCTCAACCCCGGCCCGATCGACTACGAGCTCGTCACGCCCGCGCTCGCCTCGGTCACGGTCCGTGGCTCCGCCGACGTCTCCGGCGACCTCGCCCCGGCCGGCGGCGAGGTCGAGATCCACGTCGCAGGCTCCGGCGACGTCGACCTGTCCGGCGCGACCGCCGACGAGGTCGAGATCGAGATCGAGGGCTCCGGAAACGTCACGCTCGACGGCCTCGCGGCGCGGTCCGTCGAGGCGGAGATCGAGGGGTCCGGCGACGTCGGCCTCGCCGGCACCGCGGACGAGCTCACCGTCACGATCGCTGGCTCCGGCGTCTTCGACGGCGAGGACCTCGCCACCCAGGAGGCGCGCGTGACCGTGCGGGGCTCCGGCGACGCCTACGTGACCGTCGAGCGCTCGCTCGACGTGCGGATCGACGGCTCGGGCGACGTCGTCTACCACGGGGACCCGCAGGTCAGGCAGGACGTGAACGGCTCGGGCGACGTCGTGCGCGGCTGAGCACGCCCCGTCCGCCGGCCGGCGTCGCCCGGCCGGCGGACATCTCGGGCGCGAGAGGGCGAAATCCTTCACCCGCTCGGTCCGGCCGGGCTAGTGTGCGGGCCAGCCGTACGCCGTCGAGGCCCCCGCTCGCGGCAGGCATTGGTAGGTCGCCTGTCTCCGCTGCAAGGGAGCGCCTCATGACCCGTGTCCGCCGTCTCGTCGCCAGCGCCGCCACCGCTGCGCTGGCGGTACCCCTCAGCCTCGCCGCGACCGCGGCCGGAGCCGCCGTGCCCACCGAGACGCCACCACCGCTGGGCGACGGCGTCGTCGTCCCGGTCGCCCCGGCGTCGGGGCTCGGCCGGCCCGACGGCGCACCCGACCGCATCGCGCCCGCGCTGCAGGAGGCCGAGGGCATCGTCACCGCGTTCGTGCAGCTCGACGCGCCGTCGGGCCTCGAGACCGCGGCGGCCGGCGGCGACGCGGACGACGTCGCGGCCGCGGTCGCGCAGGTCGAGGAGCTCGCGGACCAGGTCGTCCCCGACCAGGGGAACGCTCGGGCCGCCGCCGCGTCCGACACGCCCGTGCAGGTGGCCGTGACCGCGAACGTCGTGCCCGGCGTCGTCGTCACCGGCGACGCCGACGAGATCGCCGCGCTCACGGAGGACCCGAACGTCGCCGCGATCCACCTCGTCGTGCCCAAGACGATCGACAACAAGGGCACGGACCTCTTCACGCGCGCCGCCGAGGCGTGGGCCTCCGCCGGCGTGACCGGCGAGGGCGTCACCATCGGCGTCATCGACACCGGCGTGGACTACACGCACGCGACGTTCGGCGGCCCGGGCACGCCCGAGGCGTACGCCGAGGCGTACGGCACCGACGGCACCGGGCCGGTCCCCGACGGGCTGTTCGACCCCGCCAAGTTCCTCGGCGGCTACGACTTCGCGGGCCCGACCTACCACGCGGGCGGCACGACGCCGGCCCAGCTCGTCCCGCGCCCGGACGAGAACCCGATCGACGCCCCGCACACCGCGGGCGGCGGGCACGGCAGCCACGTCGCGGGCACCGCGGCCGGCTACGGCGTCGCCCCGGACGGCTCGACCTTCCGCGGCGACTACGCCGAGCTCGACGACATCTCCGACTGGCTCGTCGGGCCGGGCAGCGCCCCGCTCGCCGGGATCTACGCGCTCAAGGTGTTCGGCGACCAGGGCGGCAGCACCGGCCTCGTCGTCCAGGCGCTCGACTGGGCCGCCGACCCCGACGGGGACGGCGACTTCTCCGACCACCTCGACATCATCAACCTCTCGCTCGGCTCGGACCTCAGCCCGGCCGACGACCCGGAGAGCCTCTTCGTCGACGAGCTCACGCGGCTCGGGGTCCTCACCGTGACCTCCGCGGGCAACGGCGGCGACCAGACCGACGTCGGCGGCTCCCCCGCCAACTCGGCGTCCGCCCTCACCGTCGCGAACTCGGTGGGTCTCACCCAGACGTACGACGGCGTCGAGGTCGTCGAGGCGCCCGACGACGCGCTCCTGGGCACGTACGCGGCCCAGAACACCGTCGACTACGCCGGCGAGGCGGACGTCACCGCGCCCGTGACCTACATCGGCGAGGTGGACGGCTGCGTGGCGGCCGAGCTCGCCCCGCACGCGGACCGGATCGCCGGCACCGTGCTGTGGCTCTGGTGGGACGACGACGACACGGCGCGCCGCTGCGGCAGCGCCGTCCGCTGGACGAACGCCCAGAACGCCGGGGCGGCCGCCGTGCTCATCGGCTCCGAGCTGCCGGTCTTCACGGCCGGCATCGCCGGCAACGCCGGGATCCCGGGCGCGCAGCTCACGGCCGCCTCGACCGACGCCCTGCTGCCCGCCATCCAGGCGGCGACGCCGGAGGACCCGGTCGTCGTGCGCGTCGGGCCGTCGCTCGCGAACGCCGCGTTCGTCAGCGACCCGGCGCTCGCCGACACGCTCAACTCCGGCTCCTCGCGCGGCGTCCACGGCTCGCTCGGCATCGTCAAGCCCGACGTGGCCGCGCCCGGCACGCTCATCAGCTCTGCGGCGTCGGGCACCGGGAACGGCCGCGTCACCTACTCGGGCACGTCGATGTCGTCGCCGCACGTCGCCGGCATCGCCGCGCTCGTGGCCCAGGCGCACCCGGACTGGACGCCGCAGCAGATCAAGGCCGCGGTGATGAACACCGCCACGCACGACGTGTACAGCGGCCTCGGCCAGACCGGCCCGGTGTACGGCCCCGAGCGGGTCGGCTCCGGTCGCGTGGACGCGGTCGACGCCGTCGGCGCCACCGTCCTCGCCTACGACGCCGCGAACCCCGACCTCGTGTCCGTCACCTTCGGGCTCGTCGACGTGGCCGACCGGGTCGTCAAGCTCACCCGCGAGGTCACGGTCGCCAACCACGGCACCCGGCCGCGGCACTTCACCCCGTCGTTCGACCAGTCGACGACGGCGGGCGGCGCCACGATCACGGTGAGCCCGAACCGCGTGAACGTGCCCCCGGGCCGCACCGCGACCGTCCGGGTCACGCTCACCGTGGACCCGAGGACGCTCGCGCGGGACATCGACCCCACGCAGGCGACGGACTACCTCGGCGGCGTGCCGCGCGAGTACGTCACCTCGATCTCGGGTCGCCTCGTGCTCACGCCGACCGACGGCGGCCCCGAGCTGCGGGTGCCGGTGCAGGCCGCGCCGCGCCCGGTCAGCGCGCTCACGACGCCGCCGGTGGCCTTCGCGGCCGACGCCACGGCGGCGCCGCTGGTCGTCGAGGGCCGCGGGGTCGCGTCCGGCGGGTGGTACTCGCTCATGGCGCCGTTCGGCCTCGTGACGACGAGCGAGGAGCTCCCGGTCGGCGGGGCGACCCCGCCGACGGCGTTCCGCGCCGCCGACATCCAGCACGTCGGCTTCACCTCGACCGCCCCCGAGATCGCGGCGGCCGGGGGCGACCCGACGGCCGGGGTCATGGCGCTCGGCATCTCCACGTACGGGGAGTGGGCCACGCTCGGCGGGGTCATCATCCCGATCATCGACACGGACGTGAACGGCGACGGGATCTGGGACTTCGAGACGTACGTGTGGAAGTACGGCCCGGAGATGGACCTCACCACCGTCGAGACGTACCAGCTCACGTTCGACCCGCGCGCCGGGTACGGCCTCGGCGGCCTCGTCGACATCTGGACGGCGAACGGCATCGACGCGCCGCTCGACTCCTCGGTGTTCGACAGCAACGTCCTGGTCGTGCCGATGGGGCTCGACGCCCTCGGCGTCGAGCCGGGTGACACCCCGACCTTCGCGATGGCGACCTACTCGCCGTACGAGGGCACGAGCGGCGGGTTCATCGACGCCGTCGGCCCGATCACGGTGGACGCCTACGACCCGCCGGTCTGGTTCGACGCCGACCCCGCGGTCGCGGAGAGCACGCTGTGGTACCTCGGCCGGCCGGGGAGCGACGTCACGGTCCACCGGCGCGCCGACGTCACCGAGGCCCAGCTCCTCGTCCTGCACACGCACAACGACAACGAGGCCACGCCGCGGGCGCAGGTCGTCGACGTCTCGGTGCAGCAGCCCAAGGTCGCGTCGCGCCTCGTGGCCGCCGCCCCGGACGACGTGCCGAAGGGCTCGCCGGTCCCGGTGACCGTCCTCGTCACCACCGACGGCCCGACGCCGACCGGTGTGGTCGAGGTGAACGAGCGCGGCCGGGTCCTGGGCTCCGCGACGCTGCTCACCGCCGGCAACGCCGGGGCGGCGACCGTCCTGCTCGGCAACCTCGGGCCGGGGCGGCACGACCTCACCGTGACGTACCTCGGCAACGACGCGGTCGAGCCGTCGACCACGCACGTCGTCGTGCGGATCACCGGTCCCGCGGGTCCGGGTGGGCCGGGCGGTCCGGGTGGGCCCGGTGGGCCGGGTGGCCCCGGTGGTCCGGGTGGCCCCGGTGGCCCCGGTGGGCCTGGTGGGCCCGGTGGGCCCGGTGGTCCGGGCGGTCCGGGTGGGCCCGGTGGGCCCGGTGGTCCGGGCGGTCCGGGTGGCCCCGGTGGGCCTGGTGGGCCTGGTGGGCCCGGTGGGCCCGGTGGCCCCGGCAGGCCGTGACCTGACCTGATGACGAGGCCCGGCTCCTCACGGAGCCGGGCCTCGTCGCGTGCGCGCTCAGTCCGCCTGGGCGGGCTCGGGGCCGCCGACCGCCGGGCCGGCGGCGGCACGGGCCGCGCGGGCGGTCTTCACGCGGACCGTGACCACGTGCACGGTCCACGCCAGCAGGAACGCGCCACCGAAGAGCAGGAGCGCGATGACGGGGCTCTGCATGAGCTCGGGCCGCACCACCATGACGACGGCGAGCACGAGCATCGTCACGCCGGCGAACAGCTTGAGGAGCTCGCCGTGCTTCTCCTGCATCTTCGCGGCGCGCATCGTCACGACGGCCACGCCGAAGACGATCATCTCGTCCAGCAGGAACGGGATCATGTACGCCACGAACAGGGCGGCCGCCTCGGCGAACCCCACCCCGTTGGCCTTGAGCAGGCCGGTCCAGATCACGGGGAAGCCCGCGGTGCACGGCGTCTCGAGCAAGGACACCGCCACGCCGAGCACGACCGTCGCGGCGAGCGCCGGGACGAGCTGGTGGTGCCCGGCGGCCGCGCGCATCCGCTGGTACAGGCCGGGCTTGGCCTTGTCGGGGATCGTGAAGGAGAGGCCCTTCTTGAACGCGAAGTAGTCCTTGATGCTCACCACGGCGAAGATGCCCGCCGCGACACCGACGACGACCTGGATCCAGTCGAGGAAGCCCACGACGGTCAGGGCCGAGTAGATGCCCGCCATGTACAGCGCGTACATGGCCGCGGTCACGAGCAGGAACGTCGTGCCGATCGCGATCACGCGGCGCCGGTTCGCGGTGCGCACCACGATCGTGAGCAGGACCGAGATCACCCACAGCGAGCAGGGGTTGATGCCGTCGACGAAGCCGATGACGAGCGTCGAGACGAGCAGGTTCTGGTCGTCGAGCGAGACGGTGCCCAGCAGCGGGACCTCGATCGAGGCGCCCGTCTCGTCGGTCTCGCAGGACAGCGTGTCGGGGTCGTCGCACGTGCCCGCGCCCGGGGTGCCGTAGACCCCCGCGGGGAGCGGGCGGCCGGCGGCCGCGAGCTCGATGCCCGACGCGATGTCCTCCTGGATGGGGTCCGTCCAGCCGATCCAGACGCGCTCGTCGATCACCGTCACCGGGACCGACCCCGCGTCGAAGCCGAGCTCCTCGCCGGCCTGCCGGAACAGCTCCTGGTTGCCGGTGTCGTGCCACACCTCGAACGCGCGGACCTCGAGGTCGAACCGCTCGGACATCTCGTCCAGCCAGGCGAGCTCGGCCTTGCACTTCGGGCACTCCTGGCCGTACCAGAGCGTCACGACGACCGGTCCGGGCTCGTCGGCCGCCACCCGCAGGTCGGCCGGCGCGGGGCCCGACGGCGCGGCCACCTCGACCGCGACGGGTGCGGCGGCCGGCGGCCCGGCGGTCGCGGCGGTGGACGAGGCGAGCGCGGGCAGGAGCACGACGGCGAGAGCCCCGACCAGCGCGAGGGTCCGGCTGAGGCGGGCGCGGGCGCTCGGGCGGGCGGCGGCGTCGGCCATGGGGCGACCTCCCAGGTGCGCGTAGGACCACGCTGGTCCGCAGCGCCCATTCTCGGCACCAGCCACTGCGCCAACCGTGGGAACTACGTCCTTGACGCGGCGCGACTCACGGTCGCCGGCGCCGTGGCGGTCAGTACTCGTCGAGGTCGAGCTCGAACCAGACGGTCTTCCCGCCGGCGGGGTGCTCGTCGACGCCCCAGCGCTGCGACATCGCCTCCACGATCGCCATGCCGCGGCCCGCGGGCGCGACCGGCTCGGGGTGCAGGACGACGGGCCGCGCGCTGACGGCGTCGGTCACGGCGACCCGGACGACGTCGTCGTCGCGGGTGAGCTCGATCCGCAGGGGCGTGTCGCCCTCCTGCCGCGTGCCGTGCAGCACGGCGTTGGCGAGCAGCTCGCTCGAGAGGAGCTCGACGACCTGGTTCGCCATGCCCGTCACGCCGACGGACGCGGCGACCCGGACCACCCAGTGCCGCCCGACGGCCACCGACCGCCGCTGCGGCGGCAGGTCGAGCACCAGGGCGTCGGGGTCGGGCGCGACCTGGCGGGCGTCGCCGTCGGCCACCGCGCCGGGCGACGCGTCGGCACCGTGCACCAGACGCAGCGAACGGCCGGTCGGGGTGCGACGCACGGGCTCACCGCTCATGCACGTCCCTCCCGGTCGTCTCGGCGCGCGGGTCTGGTGAGCACCCTCCCAGGCTGCACCAGTCCGCCCGGGGCGGCACGCCGAACACTCGCGACACGCCCGGTCCGCGTGGACGCCCGGCGCTCGGGGCCCGCCGGAACCCGACCAGCCCGCGGCGCGTTGAACCCTCCCGTCCCCGCTCGCCCTACGAAGGGTCCGCCATGCCTCAGGCCGTCACCGCCGTCGACCCCGCGCTGCCCACCGTCACCGGCACCGTGCCGGCCGACCTCGCCACCCCGCACCCTGACCCGCTCGACGAGCTCGACCGCCAGGTCGAGACCCTGGTCGCCTCCGGCGTGGCCGCGGTCGCCGGACTCGCACCGGAGGCCCTCCGCGAGACCGTGGCGCCGCTGCGCACCGCCCTGCCCGACGCCGTCGCCCGGCCCAGCGGCGCCGCCTCCCCCGACGACCACGTGCCGTTCGTGCTCGTCGTCCCCGCCGACGCCAACGACCTCACCCCCGCCATGCGGCTGCGGGGGCGGCAGGGCGTGAGCGTGCTCGGGCGGGACGAGGCGCCCGCCTACCGGCCGCTGCCCGACGTCGCGGTGCCCGAGGGTCCCGCCTACCTGCTGCTCGACGTCGACACCGGCAGCGAGTTCTGCGGCGTGCGGCCGGAGGACGCGCTCGCGACGATCCGCGGGCGCCGGCGCACGCCGCTCACCGTCGCCGAGGGGATCTCGCTCGTCGTGCTGCGCCCCGACATGCTGCGGCCCAACAGGTGCTTCTCGCTCCTGGCGTCGCGCGACGGCAGCCAGCGGGTCCCGGCGATCTGGATCAGCGAGCGCCGGCCGAAGCTCGGCTGGTGCTGGGACCGCAACCCGCACACGTGGCTCGGCTCGGCGTCGGCGGCCGCGCGCCTCGGCGCGGGCTGAGCGGCGTCGGTGCGGTCAGTGCGGCGGCTCGATGAGGCGGGGGATCCCGGGCGGGGCGGCCACCGAGAGCTCGAGGTACTTGGCCTCCGCGCGGTGCAGGCGCACGTGCTCGTCGAGCGTCCAGGTCGGGCCGTTGCGCAGCACGGTGCCGCACGAGCACTCGAGCCACACGGTGCCGTCGGGGTCCCGGTGGAGGGTGCCCACGGTGTAGTGGGACGACCGGGCCCGGGCCTTCGCGTCCCGCAGCGCGGCGCTGACGGGCTCGGCGGGCGGGGAGTCCATGACGCACAGTCTTGCGCACCGGCGGGCCGGATCTCACCCGGCGCCGGGGCCGCCTGGGCGAGCCGGACGGCGCGGGGCGACCTACCGTGGACACGGTCATGACGAACCCGGTCGTCTTCGTGCACGGGGTGCGCACGTCGTCGGCGATCTGGATGCACCAGATCGCCGTGCTGAGCCACCTCGGGCACCGCTGCGTGCCCGTCGACCTGCCGGGCCACGGCCGCCGGATGCACGAGCGGTTCACGCTCGAGCGCGCCATGGGCGCGGTCGACGAGGCGGTCCGGTCGCTGCCGGAGCCGCCGTTGCTCGTCGGCCTCTCGCTGGGCGGGTACACGTCGCTCGCGTACGCGGCGCGCCACCCGGACACGGTGGCCGGCGTCGTGCTCGCGGGGTGCTCGACGGAGATCCGCGGCTGGCCGCTGCGCGGGTACCGGCGCGTGTCGGGCGCGGTGGCCCGCGTGCTCGGCCGGGGGTCGGGCAGCTGGCGCGTCGTCACGGACATGCTCGCCTCGCTGCACGGCTACTCGTCCCTCACCGACCTGCCGCAGGTGGGAGTGCCGGTGTGGTTCGTCAACGGCCAGTGGGACGCCCTGCGGTTCGGGGAGCGGCGCCTCGTGGCCGCACGTCCGGGCACACGGCTCACCGTCATCCGCGGCGCCGGGCACGACGTCAACAGCCACGCCCCGGCCGCGTTCACGGGCGCGCTCCTCGCGGCGCTGGAGGAGCTCGCCCCGGGCGCGGACGCGCACGCCGCGTCCGTCGCACCCATCCCCGCCGCCCCCCGTCCGCGCGCCGTCCTCGTCCGGGACCCGGCCGTCACGCGTCGGCCGGGCCGCGCACCGGTCCTCCCGTCGGTACGCGCGTGGGTACGCGCACGACGGCTCGTCCCGTCCCCCGCGCAGGTGTAGCCCACCGACCCGCTCCCGTCACGCCGCCCCGCGGTCACCACCAGGCATCGACCGCCCCGCCCCCGGCGACCTACGGTCGAGTCAGTGTCAGGGTGAGGCTGCCGCGTTGCGGTGGTTGGATCTCTTCTCGCCCGGCGTCTGGCTCATACGGTCGGTGCCGACCTTCGGGTCTGGCGTGCATGCGTTTTGCCGGCGTCGGGTGGGAAG